>Ga0172372_10002718_pt1 | contig 26579 bp, 19 predicted proteins | sample LakKiv5m_2_FD_114544 | JGI IMG/M metagenome (GOLD analysis project Ga0172372, IMG submission 114544) | Freshwater microbial communities from Kabuno Bay, South-Kivu, Congo - kab_092012_9.5m | ecosystem: Environmental > Aquatic > Freshwater > Lake | place: Democratic Republic of the Congo...
GCCCAGATGCGGAGGTTTCTTTGACTGGCCGGGCACGCAGAAACGCATAGCGGAGCTGGACTCCGTGATGGCGCAGGAGTCGTTTTGGAACAACCGCGAGTCGGCGCAGAAGGCCATTGACGAGGCCAACGCCCTCCGCAAGAAGGTGGACCCACTCGTCGCCGCCGAGAGGCAGCTCGCCGACTTCCAGATGATGGTCGAACTCGGCGAGGCCGAACCCGTCGAAGCCCAGCCCGCCGTGCTCGCCGAGGTCACGCGCGACCTGGACAAGTTCGTCAAGGAACTCGACGCGCTGGAGCTGCGTTTCCTCCTCAAAGGCCCGCACGACAAGAACGGCTGCATCCTCAGCATCAACGCCGGCGCGGGCGGCACCGAGGCGCAGGACTGGGCGAACATGCTGCTCCGCATGTATCAGCGCTGGGCCGAGGTGCGCGGCTGGAAGGCGGAAGTGACCGACATCCTTCAGGGCGACGTCGCCGGCATCAAGAGCGCCACCATGACCATCGAGGGCGAGAACGCCTACGGCTTCGCCAAGGCCGAGCGTGGCGTCCACCGCCTCGTTCGCATCTCGCCCTTCGACTCGAATCAGCGCCGGCACACGAGCTTCGCCAGCGTGGACGTCATCGCGGAGATCGAGGAGGCGGGCGACATCGTCATCAACCCGATTGACTTGAAGACCGACACCTTCCGCTCCGGCGGCAAGGGCGGCCAGAACGTGAACAAGGTCGAAACCGCCGTCCGCATCACGCACATCCCCACCGGCATCATCGTCGCGTCGCAAGGCCAGCGCTCGCAGCACCAGAACCGCGCGACGTGCATGAAGATGCTGCTGGCGAAGCTCTACGCGCTCCGCGAGGACCAGCAGAAGTCCGAGATGGAGCGCTTCTACGGCGAGAAGGGCGCGATTGGCTTTGGCCAGCAGATTCGCAGCTACGTCTTCCAGCCCTACCGCATGGTGAAGGACCTCCGCACCGGCGTGCAGACCAGCAACGTGCAGGCCGTGATGGACGGCGCGCTGGACGACTACGTGAACGCCTGGCTCCGCACGGGCTGCCCGCAGAAGCGGATGCAGGGCGTGCAGGATGAGGAAGAAGAGTAAATCTGTTTTCAGTGTTCAGTATTCAGACTGGCGCTTGACCGGCGCGGGCTGTGGAGCGACAAACAGGCCATGAACATGGAAGCCATTAAGAAGCAAATGGTCGGTCCGGGGCCGTTCATCATCCGCACCTCCGACGGCAAGGAATACACGGTGCCGCACGGTGAGTTCGTCGGTTACACCCGCCACTACATGATGTTGGAAGACGAGAAGGGCGGCCTCGACATCGTGGACCACTTGCACGTCGTCGCCATCCGGCCCGTGAACAAGCGGCGGGCGCGCGTCTCGGTCTGACGAGGGCTGAAATGAAGAGGAGTGTTCAGTGTTAGGCCGCTTCACGCGCCATGAGCAAAAACACCGTTATCTGTGGGATTGAGCACGCAGTCAGAAATGAAGGCTGCAACGAGATTTCCGTAGCGGAGCTCTACGCACGAGTGAGGAAGACACGCGGTAATTTTGACGTGAGCCTTCAGGATTTCATGACCGTTTTGGAAGAGTTGGAGCGCGATGGACTGTTCGAGTCATTTGGCGCACAACCCAAGTTGTCCGAGGATGCGCTCATAGCACGGAGTCAGATGCACCCGTCTGTGCCCTATGGCGATGCGAAACAGTTATGACGCGGCCTCCTGCGATGCTGCGAACCCGGACGTTGCGTTCGGATCGCAATCCTTGCGTCCTGAGGGCCGGGTCGTTGAGCTTGGATCGTCAGTCTCCCGCCTTTGAGCCAGGGCGGGCCGAATACTGAACACTAAATACCCCCTTGGCCACCATCCTCGACACCATCGTCGCCCAGAAGCGGCTGGAAGTCGCCAAGCTCCCGAACGAGCCGGTGACCGCTGCCGAGTTGCGTGCGGCCCTGAAACAGCGGGGGCTGCGCGATTTCTTCGGTGCGCTGCGCAAACCCTGCTGTGGTGATGTGGCGCTCATCGCGGAGGTGAAGAAAGCCTCGCCGTCCAAGGGCGTCATCCGCGCGGACTTCGACCCGGTCAAAATCGCGTTGGAGTATCAGGCGGCGGGCGCGAGCTGCCTCTCCGTGCTGACGGACGAAAAATTCTTCCAAGGCTCGCTCGACTATCTTGCCGCCATCCGTGCCGCCGTGGAGCTGCCGCTGCTGCGCAAGGACTTCATCATTGATGCCCGGCAAATCCGCGAAGCCGTCGAGTGGGGCGCGGATGCCATCCTGCTCATCGCCGCCATCCTCGATGACCGCCAGCTCCGCGAGTTCCACCAGCTCGCCACCGAGGCCGAGCTGGCCGCGCTGGTGGAAGTGCATGACGAAGCCGAGTTGGAGCGCGCCCTCGCCGCCGGAGCGACGCTCCTCGGCGTGAACAACCGCGACTTGAAGTCCTTCACCGTGGACATGGCCACCACCGAGCGCATCGCCACGCGGCTTTTCTCCGGCCCCGGCACCAACCACACCGCGCTGCTCGTCGCCGAAAGCGGCATCCACACGCGTGCGGATGTGCTGCGGCTCAAGCGCGCGGGCGCTCGCGCCATCCTCGTCGGCGAATCCCTCATGCGCGAAGCCGACCTCGCGGCCAAAGCGCGGGAGTTGTTAGGCGGCTGAGTTTCGCCTACGCTGCCGCCATGAAACAGCCCTTGCGCGTCCTCGTGGTCGAGGACTCCGAGTTCGACGCCAAGATGCTGGTGCGCCTGCTGGACCGCGGCGGCTACGCCACTGCTTACGAGCGCGTCCAGACCGCCGACGACATGGCGCGCGCCCTCTCAACGAAGGAGTGGGACATCGTCCTCTCCGACTACAACCTTCCCGGCTTCAACGCCACGCTCGCACTCCAGCTCCTCCAGGCCACCAAGCTCGACATCCCCTTCATCATCGTCTCCGGCGGCATCGGCGAGGACATCGCGGTGGCCGCGATGAAATCCGGCGCGAGCGATTACCTGATGAAGGGCAACCTCGCGCGGCTCATTCCCGCCGTGGAGCGCGAGTTGCGCGACGCCGCCGTCCGCAAGGCCCGCCGCAAGGCCGAGAGCGAGCTGCGCGAGAGCGAGCAGCGCTACCGCCTGCTCTGGGAGACCGCCACCGACGCCATCCTGCTGATGGACACGAAGAGCGACATCCTCTTCGCGAACCCGGCGGTGCAGGGCATCTTCGGGTATTCGCCGCTGGAACTGATGGGGAAAAACTTCGCGATGCTCCTGCCGGAGAAACTGCGCGCAAACTCGGACACCGCCTTTCAAAAGCACGGCCAAACTGTCACCACCGCGCAGCGCCGCACGCTCGAAACCACCGGCCTGAAAAAGGACGGCTCCGAGGTGCTGCTGGAGCTGGCCTTCAACGACATCGAGCTGGGCGGCCAGCGGCTTTTCGTCGCGTTCATCCGCGACATCACCGAGCGCGAGCGCAACCGCCGCGAGCTGCTGGAGCACGCCGAGCAGTTCCGCGTCGCGCGCGAGATTCAATCGCACCTCTTTCCCAAAGCGTCGCCGCAGTTGCCGGGTTTCGACATCGCGGGCGCGTCCTTCCCGGCGGCGGCGGCGGGCGGCGACTACTTCGACTTCGTCCCGATGGCGGACGGCGGGCTGGGCCTTGTGGTGGGCGACGTGACCGGTCACGGCATCGGCCCCGCGCTGCTGATGGCGGAGACGCGCGCCTATGTGCGCATCGCGGGCCTGAACCGCGCCGACCCCGGCGAGGTGCTCACGCGCACGAACATCGCGCTGGCCGAGGACATCGGCGACGAGCGCTTCGTGACCTTGTTTCTCGGCCGGCTGGACGTGCTGGAACGCAAACTCACTTTCGTCAGCGCCGGCCACCCGCCCGGCTACCTGCTCGCGCCCGACGGCGGCGTGCGGATGGAACTTCGCCGCACGGGCGTCCCGCTCGGGATGCGGCCCAACACCGAGTATCGCAACGCGCCGCCCGTGACGCTGCAGCCGGGGGAAATCGCGCTGCTGCTCACCGACGGCATCGAGGAGGCGATGGGGCCGGGCGACGAGATGTTCGGCACCGACCGGATGCTGGCCGTGCTGCGCGCGAACCGCGACCAGTCGGCCGCGCAAATCGTGGACGCGCTCTACCTCGCCGTGCGCGAGTTCTGCAAGGGCCTCGAACAGCAGGACGACGTGACGGCGATTGTGATGAAGGTGCTGTGATGCCAATTCCCAGTGCCAGGCAGGGTAGTGAACTGCGAACGCAACATCACGCGCCTTCTCCCCTCCTCGGAGGAGGGGAGAAGGTGGCCGCAGGCCGGATGAGGGGTAGTGCCACCAGTGCCGACGAACTCACCCCTCACCCCGGCCCTCTCCCCTCCTCCGAGGAAGGGAGAGGGAGGAAGAGCGCAAACCGCTTCCAGCAATCCCTCTCCCGCCACGGCCTCACGTTGCGCCGCGCTCCACTGCACACGCTGCAAATCAACGTCGGGCGCAAGTGCAACCAGACCTGCCGCCACTGCCACGTGGATGCCGCGCCGTGGCGCACGGAGATGATGGACGCGCCCACCGCGCGCCGGGTGGCGGAGTGGATTCAAGTGCACCGGCCCGCCGTCGTGGACATCACCGGCGGCGCGCCGGAGTTGAGTGAGCATTTCCGTTTCCTCGTCGAGGCGGCGAGAGCGAGCGGCTGCCAGGTGATTGACCGGAACAACCTGACCATCATCGAGACGGAGGCGTTCGGCTGGCTGCCGGAGTTTCTCGCGGCGAACGAGGTGGAAGTCATCGCCTCGCTGCCGTGCTACCTGGAGGCAAACGTGAACGCCCAGCGCGGCGACGGCGTGTTCGAGAAGAGCATCCGCGCGCTGAAGAAACTCAACGCGGTTGGCTACGGCGCGCGGCTGCCGCTGAACCTGGTCTATAACCCACTTGGTCCGAAGCTCCCGCCGCCGCAAGCCGAGTTGGAAGCCGACTACAAGACGGAGTTACGTGCCCGCCACGGCATCGAGTTCACCAGTCTCTTCACGATTACGAACCAGCCCATCGCACGCTTCGCGGAGGATTTGCGCGCGCAGGGCAAGGCGGAGGAATACCTCGCACTGCTCGCCAACGCCTTCAACCCGGCAGCGGTGGACGGCCTCATGTGCCGCAGCACCTTGAGCGTCGGTTGGCGCGGCGAGCTGTATGACTGCGACTTCAACCAGATGCTGGGAATGCCAATGCGGAATGCGGAGTCCGGAGTGCGGAATCGGGAAACCGCCGGTGAACCGCTGCACTTGTGGGACGTGACGCCGGCGGACTTGGCCGGCGGGGAAATCCAAACGGGGAACCACTGCCTCGCCTGCACGGCGGGCGCGGGCAGCAGTTGCGGCGGTGCGCTTACGGCGGGGGCTTGAGGCGCGCGGCGTTCACGCCGCAGAGGATTCGGAAAGGAACGGAGCTGCCGAAAACCCAAGCTGATACCAACTCGCAATGAGTTTCGGGCGAATCGTTGAAAGCAGTCGCAGCAGTTCTCCCTCACCCCGGCCCTCTCCCGCTGGGCGAGGGGGAAAGTCAGCCCGCGCTCGAAGTGCTGTGGCGTCCCTGCCAGTCCGAGGCGGAATGTGTTCCTCCCTCTCCCAGCGGGAGAGGGCCGGGGTGAGGGAGAACGGCCCCGACGAGGTTCAGCCAAACTACCGAAACTCATCGAGAGTGAGTATGAGACGGCGCCTGATGCGGCCTGAAGGCCGCGCTCCGGCGGCCCTCACTTCGCACGCTGGTCGAAGTTCAGCAGCGCCGTCCGCAGGCGGGCCTCGATGCTGTGCTGACGGTGCGGCGGGAGCACCTTCTCCCCGTTCAGCTCGGTCACGTAGAAGCTGTCCATCGCCGCGCCCTTCTCGGTGCTGATTTTGGCGATGGAGATGTCGAGGCCCAGCTCGCTCAAGGTCTGCGACAGCGTGTAGAGCAGGCCGACGCGGTCCTCGGTCTCCACGTCAATCACGGTGCAGCGTTCGGAGGTGTTGTTGTCGAAGGCAATCTCCGTCGCGATGCGCTCGCCTTCGAGCGACTGGTAGAGCGGGTTGACGACCTTCTGCTTCGCGATGAGCGGATCGAAGTCCACATGGCCGACCAGCGCCCTGCTCAGAAACTGGTCGAACTTCTCCTTTTCCTCCTGGGTGGCGAGGACGCCGGTGCGCGCGCTGGTCACGTCGAAGGTGTCGAGGACGACGCGGTCGGTGCGCGTGAAAATCTGCGCGCTGAGGATGTTGAGGCCGGCGGCGGTGAAGGAGCCGGCGAGCTTGCTGAACAGGACCGCGCGGTCCCAGGTGCAAATCTTCACACGCGAGCAGCCGCGGTCCGGCTCGTCGGCCCACTCGATGGCCGGGGCGAGCGACACGTCGGGGTCGTCACTGAGCAGGTTCCGCATGAAGCGGTTCGTCAGCGCGAGGTCGGCGACAATACCGGGCGCGGCGTGGATGAGGAAATAGCGCGGCGGCAGCGTGCCGAAGTGCGCCTGCGCCTCGCCCAGTTGCACCTCGCGCGGCAGCAGGCGGATGACCTCGTCGAAGAGCAGTTCGCGCTGCTTCTCCTCGGCGCGGAGGAAGACGGTCGCGCCGGTCAGTTCGGCGAACGTCTTGCGGTGCAGCGTCCAGAGCAGCGTGTCCTTGAAGCCGTTCCAGAGCTTGTCGCTGGTGCCGAGCGAGTCGGCCAGCGTGTGGAGCGTGAGCTGGTTGAGGTTCTCGGGCGTCTGCACGAGCGCGGCGAAATGCCGCACCACCGCCGGGTCGTCGAGGTCGCGGCGCTGCGAGATTTGGATGATGGCCAGGTGGTGCTCGACCAGGAGCCGCAGCGAGTGCGTGGTCGCGCCGTCGAGCCGCAGGCGGCGGGCGACGCGCTCGGCGAGCTGGGCGCTGTCCAGCTCATGGCGCCGGCCGCGCGCGGACTTGCCGGTGTCGTGCATGAGCAGCGCGAGGTAGAGGATGAAGGGGCGCTCCACCTTCTGGAACAGCTCCTGATACGGCGCGGGGTTCGCCACGCGGCCGGCCCAGATGTCATCGAGCTTCTGGAGGCACATCAGCGTGTGCTCGTCGGCGGTGTAGATGTGGAAGAACTCGTGCTGGACGAGGCAGGTGAGCTTGCCGAACTCGGGCAGATACTTGCCGAGGAAATCCACCTCGTGCATGGCGCGCAGGGCGGGGGCGACGTTGCCGCGCTGGCCGAGGATTTCGCGGAAGCTCTCGTGGACGTGCTCGTTGCGGAGGAACTCGGAATCCACCAGCCGCAGCTCGCGGCGGAGGAGCTGCGCGGTGTCGGGATGCAGCCGCGCGCCGCGCTGCTGGGCGTAGAGGAACACGCGCATGAGCCGGCGCGGATCCTCGCGGAAGACGCGCGGCGAGAGATGCAGCAGCTCGCCCTCGACGAGGCGGAAGCCGTCCACCTCGGGGGCGGCCTGCTTGCGGCGGCCGGGCAGGAACTTCCTGAGAAACGGCAGGCGCGCGGGCTTGGGCAGCAGGGCGAGGCGGCGTTCCACGGTGCGGGTGATGAGGTCAATGTTCCGCGCGTGCAGGTAGTATTCGCGCATGAACTCCTCGAGCCGGCGGCTGGGGGAGCGGTCGGTGTGGCCGAGGTTGTGCGCGACGGACGGCTGGACGGCCTTGGACAGCACGTCGCCCGCGCGGTTGGTGTGGTAATGCAGCTCGTTGCGCGCGCGCAGCAGGAAGTCGTAGGCCGTGTCGAGCTGCCGGCGCTCGGCGTCGCTGATGAACTCCTTGGCCTGCAAGTCCGCGAGGTTGCGCGGGCGGTCCTTGGTGAAATACGCCATCCATAGCAGGTTCTGGTAATCGCGCAGCCCGCCGCAGCCGTTCTTGATGTTCGGCTCCTGCATGAGCACGGAGTTGCCGTATTTCTGGCGGCGCGACACCTGGTCCGCGAGCCGCGCGGCGATGTAGGTCTCCTCGTGGCCGCGCACGCAGCGGGCCAGCACCACCGCCTGCATCTCGCGGAACAGCGCCTCGTCGCCGCACAGCAGCCGCGCCTCGATGAGCGAGGTCTTGGTCTGGATGTTTTCGTTGGCCGCCGTGACGCAGTCGTCGAGCGTGCGGACGGAGTAGCCGACCTTGAGGCCGAGGTCGAACAGCGTGTAAAGCAGGCCGCCCGGCTCGGTGAGCAGCTTGATGAATGGATGCACGCGCCCGCGCGCGGCGGCGGCGCTGTCGCCCGTGTGCAGCAACATGATGTCAATGTCGCTGTGCGGGTTCAGTTCGCCGCGCCCGTAGCCGCCGATGGCGACCAGCGCGTAGCGCGGCACGCCGCGCCGGGCATCGTCGGGCAGCGTGTTGATGAGCGCCTCGAGCAGGTGCCGGTGCAGCGCGTCGAGCACCACGGCGCGGGCGTGGCAAATCTCGCGGCCACCGCCGCCGGCGCGGTGGAGCATCTTGAGGCGCGCGGACTCGACCTTGAGGAACTGCTTGTAGCGGGGCAGCTCGCGGGCCGGCTCGCGGCCCGGCGGGAGGGCGATGCGCTTGACGGCGCTGGCTTCGATTTTATCCGCAAGGCTCGGCACAGGTGGGCGGAGGGTAGGGAAACACATTCAAAACGCAAGCGGGGCACCGGAAGGTGCGATGGACGGTAAGCCCCGATCAATTCCAGCGCCTCCTGCTCGTAATCCTAATCCTGCTCTCCCCGCATCCATCGAGGAGCAGGACTGAGATTAGGATTAGGATCACGAGCAGGAGGAGAGCGGCGCGCTTGCGCAGCTTCACCGGCTTCTCCACACTCGCGCCCCTATGTCGTGGAAAGTGCTCATCACCGCCCGGGCCGCTGAAGAAGTCGGCCAGCCTGCCTACCAACTCCTGCGTGACTCCGGCTGCGAAGTCGTACTCGCGCCCAAGTTCGGCCCGCTCGGGGCCGACGATGTCCAGGCCTTCATGGCCGGCTGCGACGCGACGCTGTGCAGCGCGGACAAATACACCCCCGCCGTCCTCGAACACGCCAACGCCGCCGGCATCAAGTGCCTCTCGCGCTGGGGCGTGGGCTACGACTCGATTGACATCGCCACGGCCACGCGCCTCGGCATCGTCGTCGCCTTCACGCCGGGAATGCTCGACGGCGCGGTCGCGGACTACACTTGGGCGTTGCTCTTCGCGCTCGCACGCCGCGTCCACGAGGGCCACATCGTCATGCGCGACAACCGCTGGTCCGTCGCGTGGGGCCACGACGTGTCGAACAAGACGCTCGGTATCATCGGCTGCGGGCGCATCGGCCAGGCCGTGGCGAAGCGCGCGGCGGGCTTCAACATGACCATCCTCGGCCACGACATCGCGCCCAACCCGCACGCCGAGGCGCTCGGGGTGAAATTTGTTTCGCTCGACGAGCTGCTGGCCAAGAGCGACTTCGTCTCCCTCAACTGCGCGCTCACGCCGCAGAACCGGGGGCTGATCGGCGAGGCGCAGTTCAAGATGATGAAACCCGCCAGCTACCTCATCAACACCGCGCGCGGCGCGCTCGTGGACGAGGCCGCACTGGTCCGCGCGCTGGAGCAGAAGACCATCGCGGGCGCGGCGGTGGACGCCTTCACCGCCGAGCCGCTGCCCACCGACCACCCGCTGCGCCGCTGCCCGAACGTGCTGCTCACGCCGCACCAGGCCTTCAACGGCCGCGAGACCGGCGAGCGCGTCAGCCTCGCCGCCGCGCAGGCCATCGTGGACCTGATGCACGGCAAGAAGCCGACCCATGTGGTGAACGGGGACGTGTTCCAGTCAGCGGCCTTGCGGGCGAAGCTGAAGTAGTGCGTCACGCAAACTCCACTTGCCTTTGCGCGGCTCTTCGCAACACTCGCCGCGCTTATGAGCAAGAAGTCCGGCCACAAAATTTCCAGGAAGTTCGCCGCCTACCCGCGCCTCAACCCGCTGGGCGTCGGCAAGGACATCTCCGCCGCCGACCTGATTGACCAGGTCATGCTCGCCTACAACGGCGGGCGTCTGCGCGAGGCGAGCCAGCTTCTCGCGAAAAAAATGCTGCCGCGCGACGGCTTCATCGGCATGAGCCTCACCGGCGCGCTCACACCCGCCGGTCTCGGCAAGTCCTGCCTCATCCCGCTGATGAAGGGCGGCTACGTGGACTGGATTATCTCCACCGGCGCGAACCTCTACCACGACCTGCACTTCGGCCTCGACATGCAGCTCCACAGCGGCTCGCCGTTCCTCGACGACGTGGTCCTGCACCGCGATGGCGTCATCCGCATCTACGACGTGCTCTTCGATTACAACGTGCTGCTCGACACCGACGCCTTCGTCCGCGAGGTCATCCAAGGGCCGGAGTTCCAACGGCCCATGGGCACGGATGAATTCCACCACCTCCTCGGCAAATACGTCGCCGCGCGCGGGAAGAAGCTCGGGCTGAAGGATTCCTCCGTCCTCGCCACGGCCTACGAGTGCGGCATTCCCATCTTCACCAGCAGCCCCGGCGACAGCAGCATCGGCATGAACGTCGCCGCGATGGCCATGCGCGGTTCGGCGCTCCTGCCCGACGTGAACCGCGACGTGAACCAGACTGCCGCCATCGTCTATCACGCCAAATCCACCGGCCACACCAGCAGCGTGTGGATCCTCGGCGGTGGCAGCCCGAAGAACTTCATGCTCCAGACCGAGCCGCAGATTCAGGAAGTCCTCGGCATCCAGGAGAAGGGCCACGACTACTTCCTCCAAGTCACCGACGCGCGTCCCGACACCGGCGGCCTCAGCGGCGCGACGCCCGCCGAAGCCGTGAGCTGGGGCAAGGTGGACCCCGACAAGCTCCCCGACTCCGTCGTCTGCTACACGGACTCAACCATCGCGCTCCCGCTGCTCACCGCTTACGTCCTCTCGCGCGTGAAGCCCCGCAAGCTCAAGCGCCTCTACGACCACCGCGACGCCATCCTCGATGTGGTGAAGCAGAAATACCTCCAGACCGGCACGGTGACGAAGGTGCTCACCAGCCGGAAAATCGCGAAGCGTTCCAGCAGCGTGGGGATGAAGACGTAGCCGCCGAGGTGAGGAGGCGGATTCGACGAACAACCCTCCAGCCATGAAATTCCGCCGCCACACCCGCCGGGTCTGCTGATGGCACAATCTCAGGACTGCGGCGGCCTCCACCAAGTTTAACTCCCCGCTTTCACGCCTGGCCACGGCCCCGATCCGTTGCCGTTCCCTCTGGCTCCCTTGTCAGACCAACTCGCAGTGAGTTTCGGTAGCTTGGCTGAACCGGTTGGAGCCGTTCTCCCTCACCCCGGCCCTCTCCCGCTGGGAGAGGGAGGAGCGCATTCCGTTTCGGACTGGCAGGGACGCCGAAGCACTTCAAGCGTGGGCTGACTTTCTCCCAGCGGGAGAGGGCCGGGGTGAGGGAGAACGTGTCCCCGAACAACAAAGTGCCGGCTGTCTTTGGCACTCAGTATCAGAGTTCCCATGCCGGGGCAGTGGCTGAACGGCACCGTCGCCCACTGGGGACACTTTCGAAACAGCCGAGCGTCGAGCACGCAAAAACTCGCCTTGGATTGCGCGGCTCAAGCCGATAGTTTCCCGAGACTATGGGCCGCATCGTCAGTTCCGTGACCGTCTCCAACTACTTGGAGCCGGATAAGTCCATCCGCTGTGACGCGTTGGTGGACACGGGCGCGTCGCACATGATCCTGCCGCTCGCGTGGAAGGATCGGCTCGGCAAGCTGCCCCGCAGCCGGACCATCAAGATTGAAACCGCCGACCAGCGCGAGGCCAACGCCGAGATTTGCGGGCCGGTCGAGGTGGAGTTGGAAGGTTTTCGCCCCGTTTCCACCGAGGTCATGTTCATGGACATGAAGCCGGCGGACGGCAACTACGAGCCGCTCATCGGCTACCTGATTCTTGAAGCCTGCCCCGCCGCCGTGGACATGCTTGGTCATCGTCTCGTCCCCGTGAAGCACCTCGACGCGAAGTAACCGCTTCCGTCGCCAACCGTTCAGCCCACTTTTCTCATGCCCGGTCTCATCGCCATCGTCGGTCGCCCCAATGTGGGCAAGTCCGCGCTTTTCAACCGCATCGCCGGGCGGCGCATCGCCATCGTGCATGACATGCCCGGCGTCACCCGCGACCGCGTGACCGCCGAGGCCGAGTGGCGCGGCCGGCCCTTCACGCTCGTGGACACCGGCGGCATCGGCCTCGTGCGCGGCGAGAAGGTCGAGGACGTCATCATCAACGCCGCGCTCGACCAGGTGCAGCTCGCCATCGCGGCGGCGGACTGCATCATTTTCGTCGTCAACGTGCAGGAGGGCGTCGTGCCGCTGGACCGCGAGGTCGCCAAGCGCCTGCACCAGTCCGGCAAGCCCGTGCTCGTGGCGGTCAACAAGGTGGACAACTACAAGTCCGAGGCGGGCGTGACCGAGTTCGCGGAGCTGGGCTTCAACCGGCTCTTTCCCGTCACGGCGATTCACGGGCGCGGCATCGAGGACTTGATGAACCGGGCGAAGGCGTTTCTGCCGGAAGAGGGTGACAAGGGACAGGTGACAGGTGACACGGGGGCCAAGGCCACATCAGACGACGCAGGCTTATCGGAGGCACCCGCAGGCGAACCCTTGCCACCTGTCACTCGCCACTCGTCACCCTTGAAACTCGCCATCGTCGGCCGGCCGAATGTCGGCAAGTCCTCGATCATCAACTCGCTCACGAACTCCGAGCGCGTCGTCGTCAGCCCCGTTCCCGGCACCACGCGCGACGCGGTGGACGTGCCCTTCGAGGTCGAGACCGACGGCGTGCGGCAGCAGTATGTGCTCATTGACACCGCCGGCCTGCGCAAGGCCCGCCGCGTGGACGACACCGTCGAGTATTTCAGCGTGCAGCGCACCGAGGAGGCCATCCGCCGCGCGGACATCGTGGTCTTCGTCCTCGACGCGGAGAACGGCATCGTCGAGCAGGACAAGAAGATCGCCGACCTCATCGTCGAGGCCCGGCGCGCGTGCATCGTGGTCATCAACAAGTGGGACCTGGTGGAGCCGTCCGTGCGCGCCGCCCGCGAGCAGGACCTGGAGCGGCGCAAACGCGAGGGCCGGCACCATCGCGAGGGCCAGCCGGGCCGCCCGCTGACCACGCTCGCCGAGTTCGGCGCGTGGGTGCAGGAGAAACTGTTCTTCCTCGACTACGCGCCGGTGATTTTCACCTCCGCGAAGTCCGGCTTCCAGCTCGACCGCCTGCTCGAGGCCGTCCGCTACGTCGCCGCGCAGCTCCAGCAGAAGGTGCCCACCGCCATCCTCAACCGCACGCTGAACGACGCCATCGAGCGCCGCCAGCCCATCAGCGCGGTGGGGCATTTCCTGAAGTTCTTCTACGCCACGCAGGTCCGGCAGGCCCCGCCCACGTTTCTGCTCTTCGTCAACCGCGACGAGCTGCTCTCGCCGCAATACGCGAAGTATCTCGCCGGCGAGATGCGCAAGGCCTTCGGCTACGAGGGCTGCCCCATCGTGCTCGCCGCGAAGGCCCGGCCCAAGACCGTCGAGCCGGTGCGCAAGTTCAAGCCCCGCCCCGGCGGCCCGCCGGTGCATCAGAAGTTCAAGCGCGGCGGCCCGCCCAAGGAGCGCCGCTCCGGCAAGGCCCGCGCCGCACGCCGCCTGCGCTGACGCCGCTGCCGGCTTGCGCGCGGCCGGGCATCGCGGGATATTCCCGCCCCAGACATGTCACCCATTGCGCGCCTGCCCGCCCTGCTCACCGCCGCCGTCTGCCTCGGCGCGTCGCTCCCGCCCGCCCGCGCCGCCGCGCCCGCGCCGCCGAAGTTCCAGGAGGTCTTCGACCTCGTCCGCACCAACCTCGGCGGCCTCTCGCCGGCCGAGATCGAGGCCGCCGCCCTGAAGGCGCTGCTCCACCAGCTCGACGGCCGCGTGACCATCGAGTCCGGCCCGCGCGCCACCACGGCGGCGCGCACCGGCCCGCCCGTGAGCAAGACCGCCGTGTTCGACGGCGCGTTCGGCTACCTGCGCATCGGGCACGTCGGGGCGAAGCTGGACGAGTCGCTCGCGGCCGAGTTCGCCAAGCTCGGCGGCGGCAAGCTCAAGGGCCTCATGCTCGACCTCCGCTTCGCGGGCGGTGCCGACCAGAAGGCCGCCGCGCGCGCCGCCGACCGCTTCCTCGCCACCGAGCGGCTGCTGCTCACCGTGGACGGCGAGGCGCAGCGCTCCACCGCCAAGACCAACGCCATCCAGTTGCCCATCGCCATCCTCGTGAACCGCGACACCAGCGGCGCGGCGGAGCTGCTGGCCGCCCTGCTGCGCCAGAACCAGGTCGGCCTGCTCATCGGCACGGCCACCACCGGCGGCATCCGGCAGTTCAAGGAATTCCCCCTCAGCACCGGCCAGCGCCTGCGCATCGCCACCGGCGAGACCAAGCTCGGCGACGGCCAGGCGATGCCCGCCAGCGGCCTGCGCCCGGACATCGCCGTGGCCGTCGGGGCGGAGGAGGAGAAATCCTTTTACGCGGAGCCATACCGCCTGCCGGGCCGGGTGGCGGCCACGAACGCCCCCGGCCGGCTCAACGAGGCCGAGCTGGTCCGCCGCCTCAACGCCGGTGAAAGCCTCGACGCGCATCCCAGCACGAGCGCCCCCGCCGTCTCCACCCCGCAGGTGCGCGACCCCGCGCTGGCCCGCGCGCTCGACTTGCTCAAGGGCCTCGCCGTCGTCCGCGCGGCCAAGCCGTAGCGGCTGGCAGGGCACCGCGTTCACGCCGCTTCCGCGTGCCGGCGCTGGCGCTTGGGGGCGGATGAGGCCGGCCCGGAGCGGGTGGCGACGACGGACGCGGCGGCGAAGGGTTGCAGGAAGGGCGGTCGCTCGCGGCGGCCGGCCGCAGCAAAGTCCACAAGCAGCGCGCGCGCGACGGCTTCAGGGACGTGGCCGAGTTGTTGCGTCAAGTGGTCGAAGAGCGCCTCCGCCAGCGTGTCCAGCGCGATGCCGTGGCGTTTGCCGAACCGCGCGAAGAGCCAGTCGCTGAGTGCGAGGAAGCGCGCGAAAGGCGAGATGGCACGCTCCGGGTCAATTGGAGAACCGGCCGGGCTTGGGTTGCGTTCTCCCTCACCCCGGCCCTCTCCCGCTGGGCGAGGGAGAAGGCTCGACCACGTCCCGTGTTTTCCAACGCCGTGCGGATGCTCGGACGCGGACGGCGTGGCCCCCTCTCCCAGCGGGAGAGGGCCGGGGTGAGGGAGAAAACTCTCGCCCACCGGGAGCGTGGGTTGAACAACTGAGTCCAAAAACTCTGTCTGCGGCCCGCTCCACAAAAGCGGCGTGCTCGTCCGAAAGTTGCCCGAGTTCGCCACGAGGTCCCAGTAGCGCGCGAAGCGGCGCAGCCGCTGCATCGTGGGGAAGTCCAGGTCGCGGTTGCTCAACAGCTCGTAGGGCGGGTGCGGGCTGTAGCGCATCTGGAACTCCGCGTCGTGCCGCACGATGGGCGTCCCGCGCAGGCGCTTGAGGATGCCCACCTGGATTTCCTGCGGCCCGAGCGCCACGAGCCGGTCAAAGCCCGCCGCAAAGCTCGCCAAGGTTTCCCCCGGCAATCCCACGATCAAATCCGCGTGGACGTGGACACCGGTGTGGCTCCGCAACCACGTCAGATTGTCCGCCAGCCTCGCGTGATCCTGCCGGCGCGAGATGTTGCGCGACGTCGGCTCGTCAAACGTCTGCACGCCCACCTCGAATTGCAGCGACCCGGCGGGAAACTGCGCGATCACCTCGCGCAACGGCTCCGGCAGCCGGTCCGGCACCATCTCGAAGTGGACGAACAGCCCCGGCCGCATCCGCGCGAGGAAGAATTGCAGGATGGCGCGGCTCACCAGCAGGTTCAGGTTGAAGGTGCGGTCCACGAACTTGAACTGCGTTGCGCCGCGCGCCAGCAGCCGTTCCATCGCGGCGAGGAACGGCTCCAGCGGAAACTGCCGCACCGGGATGTCCAGCGACGACAGGCAGAACTCGCAGGTGAACGGGCAGCCGCGCGACGCCTCCACGTAAATCACCCGGTGCGCGAGATCGTGTTCCGTGTAGAGGTCGTAAGGCAGCGTCAGCCGGTCGAGCGGCGGCAGCTCGGCGGGGATGATTTTGGGGAGACTCTGCCTGTCTTCTCCTGCTCCTAATCTTAATCCTAATCCTGCTCCCTCGGTGCCGGCGGATGAGGAAGAGAGATCAAGATTAGGAGCAGGAGGAAGAGCCAGCCGCGCGCGGCAGATCTCCGCGAACTTCAAATCCGCCTCGCCCGTGATGACGTGATCCGCCAGCCGAACGATTTCCTGCTCCTCCCATTCGTAGCTCACCTCCGGCCCGCCCAGAATCACGATGACTTCCGGTGCGACCCTCTTGAGCGCCGCCACGACCTCCGTGGTCTCGCGCACGTTCCAGATGTAAACGCCCAGCCCCACGATGCGCGGCCGCCGGGCGAGGATGGCCTCTACGATGTCCAGCGGGCGCCGCTGAATCTCGAACTCCAGCAGTGCGGTGCGGGGCTGGAGATCGCCCATGTTCGCCAGCAGGCAGCGCAGCCCAAACGCGCAGTGGATGAACTTCGCGTTGAGCGTCGCCAGCAGGATGTCGGCGGCCGGAACCACGGCGGAACTTAGCCCGTTGGCGAGAGCGGAGGCCAGTGGTGTCTTTCCGACTTGCCGGGATCCGGGGATCGAAGCGGGCTGAAGCCCGCACTCTTGGATGCCAGTTCCTTGTTAATGAGTTCGTTGATTTGTGGACCTCGATGCGGCCGCGAAACAGCCACCGCGATTGATTTCATCGCCGGTTTGAATAGTCTCGTGGCATGAAGCGCGTCATCACCCCCGCCGTTCACGAGGAGTCCGAACGCCTCTGCGATGTCACTGGCAAGCCCGCCGTGGCGCGCTTGCTCATGACCTTCTGCTACGGCTCCATGCGCGACGGAGATGTGCTGGATGTGGACTTGTCCAGCGAGGCAGCCGAGGAGGTCTTAAAGCTGCTCCAGAGCAAATACCCCCAATTCCTGCCGGAGGAGACCGACTGCATCATGCGTTGCCCTTTGTGCGGGCGATCTTAGCCAAACACGGATTCGCGAGCGAAAAGTGAAGCCAGGTCACTTGTCCCGAATCAGCAGGTAGTGCGCGAGGGCCTTGAGTGCGGCGGCGCGGCCTTGGAACGGCTCCAGGGCGGCAAAGGCCTTCTTGGTCAGGCGACGCGCGATTTTCCGGCTCTGCTCCAGGCCCACGATGCTTGGATACGTCGCCTTCTGCGCGGTGATGTCCTTGCCCGCCGTCTTGCCGAGCTGCTCGGTGGTCTGCGTCACGTCGAGGATGTCGTCAATGACCTGGAACGCGAGGCCGACGTGGTAGCCGAAGTCCGTGAGCGCCTGAAGCTGCGCGGGTGTGCAGTTCGCGCTCATGCCGCCGAGGCGCACGGCACAGCACAGCAACGCGCTGGTCTTGCGCTCGTGAATGTAGCGCAGTTCCGCGACGCCGAGCTTCTTGCCTTCGCCCTCCAAGTCCGCCACCTGCCCGGCGATGAGCTGCAACGAGCCGCTGGCCTTCGCGACTTCGAGCACGAGGTCGCGGTGCGAATAGCGCGGCCAGCCCCGCGCCAGCGCGGTGATTTCAAACGCCTGCGTCAGCAGCGCGTCGCCCGCCAGCACGGCGATGCCCTCGCCAAAGACCTTGTGATTCGTCGGCTTGCCGCGCCGGAAGTCGTCGTTGTCCATCGCGGGCAGGTCGTCGTGGATGAGCGAGTAGGTGTGGATGCACTCGACGGCGCACGCGAGCGGGAGCGCGTCCGCCTCGCGACCGCCGCAGGCCTCCGCCGCTGCGAGCGTGAGCGCGGGGCGCATGCGCTTGCCGCCGGCGAAGATCGAGTAGCGCATGGCCCGATGGATGGTCGCGGGCTTGGTCTTCTCCGGCGGGAGCAGCGCGTCCAGCGCTTCGTTGACGGAGGCGCTCCGCGTATCGAGCCAGGCGTTCAGGTCAAAAGTGTTTTGGTGACGCGCTCCGGCGCGCGTGGCGGTCGTCGGCATGGGCGTGGTTGTAGGAGAAGGGTGCGGAGGGCGCAAGGCGGAGTTGCCCCGCAGGAGACGACGTGAGGAGTTTCTGACTGAACTGGGTCTGGCGTCTTGGGTTTCGGGTCTGGAGAAGTTTGAGACTCCTCACGTCGTCTCCTACGGACGTCACGCGCGTCGGGCCGGCAAGTGACGGTCGGCCAGCTCGTCGAAGGCGGCGACCTGCGCGGCTTCCCATTGCGTGTCGCGGCCCAGTTCGCGGGCCAGCAACGCGGCCACCGCCGGAGCCACGGCCCGCGCGGCCCGCGCATCGAGCAGCAGCGCGCGCGTGCGCCGGGCCAGCACGTCCTCCACGGAGCGGGCCATCTGCTCGCGCGCGGCGAACACCACATCGGCGGCGGTCAGCGGGAGTTGCGGGTGCAGCGGTGCGTCGCCCTCAACCGCAGGCCGGCCGGCCCGCACGGCGGCAATCGCCAGCGTCTCCGTGGCACACGGCCGCGCGGGCAATCCGGCCACGGCCAGCGCGCGGTCCACCACGTCCGCCGCCATCTGCCGGTAGGTCGTCCACTTGCCGCCGGCGATGCTCACGAGGCCGGCGGCGGACACGAGCACCACATGGTCGCGCGGCAGCGACGCGGTGCGCCGCGCGCCGGCCAGTTGCACCAGCGGACGCAGCCCGGCGGTGACGCTGAGAATGTCCCCTTGCGTCGGACGACGCGCGAGATACCGCGCCGCTTGCCCGAGCAGGAACTCGATTTCCTCCGCCAGCGGTCGCGGTTCCAGCGCGATGTCGGCCACCGCCGTGTCGGTCGTGCCGACAAGCACGCGCCCCTGCCACGGGATGACGAACAGCACGCGGCCGTCGTCGGTGCGCGGCACCATGAGCGCGGTGTCGCCGGGCCAGAACTCGCGCGGCAGCACGAGGTGCGCGCCCTGGCTCGCGGCGATGAGGCGTGGCGCGGCCGGCTCGTCGAGCCGCCGCACGCTGTCGGTGAAGACGCCCGTCGCGTTGATGAAGACCCGCGCGCGGATTTCCCATTCCGTGCCCGTCTCGGTGTCCACCACGCGCGCGCCGGCCACGCGGCCGTTCTCCTTGAGCAGCGCCGTGACGCGCACGTAGTTGGCCGCCACGCCGCCGAGGTTGAACACCGTCTGCGCCAGCGCCAGCGCAAGGCCGGCGTCATCGAACTGCCCGTCGCAATACCGGATGCCGCCGCGCAGGCCGGCGGGCTGGAGGTTCGGCAGCGCAGCCAGCGTGGCGTCGCGCGCGAGCCACCGCGACGGCTCCAAGCCCGCCGCGCCCGCGAACCAGTCGTAGAGCTTCAACCCCGCGCCGTAGTAAGGCGCCTCCCACCAGTGCCGGCACGGCACGACGAACGCGAGCGGATGCACGAGGTGCGGCGCGTTCCGCAGCAGCCGCCCGCGCTCACGCAGCGACTCACGCACGAGGGCGACGTTGCCCTGCTTGAGATAGCGGAAGCCGCCGTGGATGAGCTTCGTGCTGCGGCTGGACGTGCCCTTGGCAAAGTCATGCTGCTCGACCAGCGCCACGCGCAGGCCGCGCGCCGCCGCGTCCACCGCCGCGCCGAGGCCGGTCGCGCCGCCGCCGATGACCAGCACGTCCCAGCGCGCCTGCGAATCCCGCAGGGCGGCGAGGGCGGCGGCGCGTTGCACGCGGCGAGCTTGCGCGGCGGGCCGGCATTGGCAAGCGCGGGAGAAAAGGGTTGAAAGGACTTCGCTCGCGCCTAGTATGCGCCCGCCTTTCCGCTCGCGGCGAGGCGCGATGGTTCGGGACGTAGCGTAGCTTGGTAGCGCGTCTGAATGGGGTTCAGAAGGTCGTGAGTTCAAATCTCACCGTCCCGACCATTTTCTTCTCCCACCCGGCCGGGCAGATTCCTCCGAACCAAACTGGCGCGCGCGGCGTTTCACTCCTTGAACGGCCCGCCACCGGGCGAGTCGAACATCCGATGCCTGTGCTCCGCCAACTCCAGAACCCCACGCCCGCCGCGCGCCGCTGACCATGTCGCTCCTTTTCCCAGCGCCGGGCGCGACGGACGAGCAGGCCATGTGGCGCGTGCAATCGCACGACGACCCGGAGGCCTTCGCCGCCATCGTCCACCGCTGGCAGGGGCCGATCCGCAATCTTTGCCTCCGCATGACCGCCGACCTGCATCGCGCCGAGGATCTCGCGCAGGAGACCTTCGCCCGGCTCCACGCGCGCCGTCGCGAGTGGCAGCCCACGGCCAAGCTCTCGACCTACCTCTGGCGCATCGCCCTCAACCTTTGCCACGACGAGAACCGCCGCCGCACCCGCCACGGCGAGGTGCCGCTCGAGACCGGCGAGGACGGCGAGCACGCGCCGCACATCAGCGTCTTCCACCCCACGCCGCACGAGGAACTCGAATCCGAGGAGCGCGCCGACCAGGTGCGCGCGGCGTTGCAGCGCGTGACCGAGCCATTCCGCACCGTGCTCGTGCTGCGGCACTACGAGGGTCTCAAGTTCCGTGAAATCGCCGACGTGCTCGGCGTGCCGGAAGGCACCGTGAAGTCGCGCATGGTCGAGGGCCTCAGCCAGCTCACGCGCCTGCTGCAACCGGCCTTGAATGACACGCCGGCTGCGAACCACGCGACCTCCGCGCCCCCGCCCGCCGCCTGGCAGCCACGTCCGCAAACGAAAGCCCGCTTATGAACCACCCAACCCGCGAAGACCTCGTCGCCCACCTCTACGGCGAACTGCCGCCGGAGCGGCAGGCGGAACTCACCGCGCACCTCGGCCAGTGCGCCGACTGCCAGCAGCTCGCGACCGAGTGGCGCGGCACGATGGCGGAACTGGACACTTGGAAGCTGCCCGTGCCGCTGCCGTCGCGCGGGCGAGCGCCGGAGAACGTCGTTTTCGCACCATTCCTCAAGTGGGCCGTCGCCGCGTGCCTGGCGGTCGGCTTCGGTTTCCTTGGCGGCCGTCTCTCCGCGCCCGCGCCGGATGCCGCCGCCCTGCGCGCCGCGCTGGCCCCCGAGCTGCAAAAGATTTCCGCCGCCGTGGACGCGAAGCTCGCCGAGGACCGCCAGGCGGTGACGGACATTCTCAAGACCATGCAGACACAGCGCACGGAGGACTACGCGTCGCTGCGCCGCGCGCTGGAGACACTCGCGGTCAACACCGAGGACAGCCTCGAAACCGCGCAGCGGCAGATCGTGCAGCTCGCCTCGTTCACCGAACCAACGCAGCGGTGAAGACGTTCCACTTTGTGAACACCGATGAGCGCAGCCACACAGATTCGGGGCGGAACACAGATAAAGAACACGGCTGCATTGTCATCGGTGTTCCGCCCCGAATCTGTGTGGGCACTCCAAGCCATCGCTTGACCAAGCCATAACCAAGACAACCATCATGAAACATCCCGCCCTCCTCCTCGCCCTGCTCGCCGCGCTCGCGCCCGCCCGCGCGCAAGACTTCGCGCCCCTGCCGTCGCCCGCTGAAGATGTGTTCCTCGATCTCTCGGCCGAAGACATCTTCATCGAGCGGCCGATCAGAGCACGGGGCGACCACGTCATCTACTTCGCCCAGGCCCGGCCCGAGGAAAACCGCGACCGCAACGCCCCGCGTTCCTCCGGCGACCAGCGTCCGCCCGCCCCGCCGACTCCCCCGCCGCCGCCGGGCGAGCGCGGCGATGGGTTCGGACGTGGTGACAGCCGCCCGTCCCATTCCACCATGAGCGGCGGCGGCCAGAACCGCATGATGCGGATGGACATGCCGCGTGGCCGTGCGTCGCGCCCCATCATCGTCACCAGCAGGCCGCTTGATGCGAAAGAGCAGGCAATGGCCGAGGAAGACCTCGGCATCATGGCGCGGCTGCTGGAGAAGGAAATCGAACGCGAGGGCGGCGCGGGCGGCCCGCGCGACGCGATGGGCATCGTCCTCACGCGCCTCGATGGCCGCAGCCCCTCCGTGATGCTGCTCGAAGGCTACGGCGCGGTCTTCACCTTCAACGTGCGGATGCCGCTCACGCCGCCGCCCGCGCGCGCCACGGAGAAGAAGCCGGAGCGGCCGACGGACTCGCCGTGGGAGCGCACGCGCCGCGAGCTGTTCGGTTCGGGCGACGAGGGCGGCGGCCGGAGTGGTTCACCCGAGGGCCAGACCAGGAGATTTGAATTCAAAGGACCGGCAGGGGCGGAAGGAGTGACGGGCTACGGCAGCGGGTTCGGTGATCCTTGGGGTGGCCGAAGCACCGGGCCGGAGGCCTACGACGCGAAGAAGGTCGAGGAACTGAAGAAGGCCATCCTGGAGGCGCTCAAGCAGGCCGGCAACATCCGCGCGCTCAAGCCGGACGACTTCCTGACCGTCGTGGTGCAGGGCGGCGAGGGCGGCGGCCACGGCCCGGCGGCCTACGTGGCGGTCGAGACGCGCACCACGACGAGCAGCAGCACCGGCGGCGGCGCTCCGAAAGTCGAGACCTTCGTCAATCGCGAGGGCGGCGGGGCGCACCGCGCGAGCACGCTGACCGTGCGCGCGAGGAAATCCGACGCGGAGGACTTCGCCAAGGGCAAGCTCACCGCCGAGCAGTTCAGCAAGAAGGCGCTGGTGAACCTGCACTGAGCCGCGCAGCCGCGCCGGGCCTCGGGCGATGCCCCGCGCCAGTTGCAGCGTTCTTCACGATCCCACGGCGCGGGCTTGCCGTCGGGCGGACGGGCATGGATTCTCGCCTCACGCATGAAGCCACTGCTTTGCCTCGCCGTTCTCGCGACAGGTTTGCTTTCCACCGCCTCCGCCGCGCCCGTCCCGCTCTTCGACGGCAAGTCCTTCGCCGGGTGGGAGGGCGAGACGAACAAGGTCTGGCGTGTGCGCGATGGCGTGATTGTCGGCGGATCGCTGGAGGGGAATCCGCGGAACGAGTTCCTCGCCACGCGCAAGAGCTACAAAAACTTCCACCTCCGCTTCGACTACAAGCTCGTCGGCACGCAGGGCTTCGTGAACGGCGGCGTGCAGTTCCGCAGCAAGCGCATCCCGAATCCGCCCAACGAAATGTCCGGCTATCAGGCGGACATCGGCGCGGGCTACACGGGCTGCCTTTACGACGAGTCGCGCCGCCGCCGGATGCTCGCGCAGGCGGACACGAACTTCGTCGCGCGGCTCGAAAAGCCCGGCGAGTGGAACAGCTACGAGGTCGTGGCGAACGGCGCGCAAATCCTCCTCTTCATCAACGGCCAGCGCACCGCCATCTGGGTCGAGTCGGAGAAGGGCATCGAGGACACGGGTGTCATCGCGCTGCAAATCCACGGGAACTGCAAAGCCGAGATTTCCTTCCGCAACATCTCCATCGAGGAACTGCCGGCGTCGGCCATCCCGCCCGAGGCGGAGATTCTCAGCCGGTTCGGCGTCGCGCAGCCGAGTGTGCCCATCGGGCCGTTCGCGGATGGGAAGTTCGCGCTGGGCACGAATGAAGTCGTCGTGTTCGTCGGGCAGGAGAATTTCGTGCGCGAGTCGAAGGCGGGCGAACTGGAGGCGCTGCTGGCGTCGGCCTTCGCGGCGAAGGCCCCGCGCTTCCGCTCGATGGCGTGGGAGGCGGACACGGTTTATGAGCAGTGGCGCGACCTGAACTTCGGCTCGTGGGCGCGGCAGTTCGAAGCGGCGGGCGCGACCATCGTGGTGGCGCAGTTCGGGCAGATGGAGGCGCTCGACGGGGTGAAACGGCTGCCAGAGTTCACGGCGGCGTATCACCGGCTGCTGGACCAGTTCGCCGCGCGCACGCGCAAGGTCGTGCTGGTTTCACCGATGCCGTTCGAGCGGCCCGTGGCGTCGCACGCGCCGGACCTGACGAAGCGCAACGGTGACGTGCAGGCTTACGCGAACGCGGTGCGGGAGATTGCGAAGCAGCGCGGGGCGGTGTTCGTGGATGCGTTCGCGCCACTGGTAGCGCGACATTCCGATGTCGCGACTCCGAAGGGCGCGGAAACTCGACATCGGAATGTCGCGCTAGGGTTGACGGACGACGGCATTCATCCGAACGCCGCTGGCTTGCCGCAAGTCGCCGCCGTGCTCGCGCGTCAGCTCGGAGCAGAGCCGAAATTATCCGCCGAGCTTGACGGCCTCCGTGCCGCCATCGTGGCGAAGAACCAACTGTGGTTCGATGCGTGGCGGCCGGCGAACTGGTCGTTCGTGTATGGCGACCGCGTGAACCAGATGTTCGGCAAGGCCGGCGGCACGGAGCCGTCGCTGAAGGAGTCCTTCGAACGCCAGCGCCCGCTGGTGAACGCGGCGGATGCGCGGATTCACGCGCTCGCGAAAGGAGCGCCGCCCCACCCCTCACCCGCCCTGCGGGCACCCTCTCCCCTCCTCGGAGGAGGGGAGAGGGATGGGGTGAGGGGTAGTCTCCCGGATTCAAAGCCACCCGCTCCGGTCCTTTCCCCGGAGGAACAGCTCGCCACGTTCACCGTCGCCGACGGCTACCAAGTCAACCTCTTCGCCTCCGAGCGCGACGGCGTGGTGAAGCCCACGCAAATCGCGTGGGACGAGAAAGGCCGGCTCTACGTCGCCTGCTCGCCCACGTATCCGCAGACGCTCGCGAGCGCGCCGCCCGCCGACTACATCCTCGTGCTGGAGGACACCGACGGCGACGGCAAGGCTGACAAGTCATGGCGCTTCGCCGAGGGCCTCACGATGGTGCAGGGCCTCGAAGTGGGCGACGGCGGCCTCTATGTCTGCGACTTCGACCAACTCATCCACCTGCGCGACACGAACGGCGACGGCAAGGCCGACACGCGCCGCGTCGTCTTCTCCGGCTTCGGCGTCGGCGACACGCACCAGCTCATCAACAGCATCTGCCACGGGCCGGACGGCAGCCTGTGGTTCTCGCAGGGCCTGCACGCGTTCTCGCGCGTCGAGACGCCGTGGGGCATCGCGCGCCTCGACCGCGCGGCGGTGTGGCGGATGAACCCGCGCACGCTGCGGCTGGAAGGATTCTTCGGCGGCGGCATGGCGGGCGCGAACTGCTGGGGCGTCGCTTTTGACGACTTCAACCAGGTCTTCCACAAGTCCGGCGACCGCCCACACGGCTACTGGACCGTGCCCGGCATGGTGCGCGGCGCAAGCGCGTCCGGCAGCAGCTCGGCGGCGGACGCGAACGTCTCGTATCGCAACTCGCCCGAGCAATACCACTCGGTCGGCCCGCTCTTCGACACGTCGCCGAAGACGACTTCGCTCGACATCATCGGCACGCGCGCGCTGCCGGATGACATTCAAGGCGCGGCGCTGATTGGCGGCTACTTCGGCGCGGTCGTCGAGCTGCACAAGTTCGAGGACGCGGGCGCGGGCTACAAGACGACCCAGTTGCCGAAGCTGGTGAAGTCCTCGAACGCCGCGTTCCGCCCGGTGGACGTGAGCGTCGGCCCGGACGGCGCGATGTATGCGGCGGATTGGTTCAACCCCATCATCGGCCACTACCAGGCCAGCTACGCCGACCCGCGCCGCGACAAGGCGCACGGCCGCATCTGGCGCATCACCGCGAAGGGCCGCGCGAGCGTGAAGCAGCCCAACCTCGCCGCGATGAAGCCCGCCGAGCTGCTCGAACAACTCAAGTCGCCCGAGCGCTGGACGCGGTATCAGGCCAAGCGGCTGCTCTTCGACAAACCCGCGAATGAAGTGCTGAAGGCGACGGATGACTTCGTCGCGAAGCTCCCGACGGCAACGCCCGCTGACGAACGCGTCTTGCTCGAAGTCATCGGCGTCTTCGAGGCGCACGAGTCGCCGCGCCCCGCGCTGCTCGCGAAGCTGCTCGCCGCGAAGGACGCGCGCGTCCGCGCCTACGGGGCGCGCGTGGCCGGGATGTGGGCGGACCGCTTGCCGAACGCCGCACAACTGCTGACCGAGCGCGCGAAGGACGAGAACGCCCGCGTGCGCTTGGAGGCGGTCGTGGCCGCGAGTTACCTCAGCGGGCCGGGTGCGGCGGCTGTCGCGCTCACGGCGCTGGACAAGCCGACGGACAAATTCCTCGACTACGCGCTGCGCCAGAGCACCCGCGCGTCGCAACCCTCGTGGGCGAAGCCGTTCGCCACCGGGCAGCTCCAGCTCGCGAGCGCCGCGCAGGGCGATTACTTGAAGAAGCTCCTCACCACCGCGCCGAAGACCGCGTCGCCCGGCGAGCAGCTCTACGAGATGGCCTGCCTGCCGTGCCATCAGCCCGAGGGCAAGGGCCTGCCCGGCGTTTATCCGCCGCTCGCGGGCAGCGATTGGGTGCGCGGCGACAAGGCCCGCATCATCAAGGTGGTCCTCCACGGCCTCACCGGCCCCGTGACCGTCGCGGGCCAGAACTTCGGCCACCTGCCCAGCTCCGTCCCGATGCCCGCGCTCGGCGGCCTGACCGATGAGCAAATCGCCGATGTGCTGACCTTCGTGCGCGCGAGCTACGGCCAGCAGTCCTCGCCCGTGACCGCCGCCGAGGTGAAAGCCGTGCGCGCGGTCACCGCGACCCGGCAAGCGCCGTGGACGGCGGCGGAACTCAAGTAGCCGAGGGCCGTCTCTCCGGCTCCAGCAGCTCGATCAAGCCCATAAGGCGTGCTGGCACGAAGTGCTTATTGAGTGCCGCGACCTGTCACCGCACTCCACAACGCAGCGGCCCGGGCCAGTGCTGTGGGCCTCCACC
>Ga0172372_10002719_pt1 | contig 26573 bp, 16 predicted proteins | sample LakKiv5m_2_FD_114544 | JGI IMG/M metagenome (GOLD analysis project Ga0172372, IMG submission 114544) | Freshwater microbial communities from Kabuno Bay, South-Kivu, Congo - kab_092012_9.5m | ecosystem: Environmental > Aquatic > Freshwater > Lake | place: Democratic Republic of the Congo...
AAATATCCGAATCTTAAACTGAATGACGATCTGGATATCGGTAATGGCGTGTTCATTCCCACCACCTCAACCGATGAATACTTCGCCGAATTGGCGCTTTGGTTTGGTGTGAGCAAAAATGAACTACCTACCATTTTCCCGGGAATAAAAAACTTTTATTCCTTAAGTAACCCTAATCTGCCTCTTGGCTTTATGAAAATGTAAATAGTATGAAATATCTATATCTTCTACTTTTTTTATTAAGTAGTCATCTCTCCTGGAGTCAATGTTTTCCCCTTCAACACAGTACCGATTGGACGGCTGCGTGGTATGCCTGTAAGCCTGCTGTAAATCCCAATAAATTCAGGAAAGAGGGGCATTGGCTGATGATCGATCTGGGACAGATTCGCATGCTCACCAAATCGAGATTATGGAATTTTAACTATCCGGATCAATTGAATTCAGGCATTTCCAAACTGGAAATTGATTACTCGCTGGATGGTAAAACCTGGAGTTTCCTAAAGCGGGTGGATCTTCCGAAAGCACCGGGTATTCCTCAATATGAAGGGGTTGTAGGTCCTGACTTTAATGTGGATGCCAGATATGTACTTCTGAACGTTCTTGAAACGTATGGGCATGCTTGTGCAGGGTTGTCTGAAATTTCCATAGAAACAGAGAAAACCTCCATTTCTACGCCAGTGAAGGAAGTCTTCCATGAGCAATTATGCATCAAGGCCAATATATTCCCTAATCCATTCATTGACCAGACGACGATTTCTGTAGAAGGGTTGTGTACAGAAGGTATTTCCTGGGTATTAACGGACATTGCCGGAAGGATTGTCAACCGGTCTTCAGAAACACCACTTTATCCACCCTTTACCTTAAACCTAAACTGGGAAAATCTACAATCCGGTATCTATTATCTAACCTTAAATAATGGTAAATCCAGATTACAGGAGAAACTCATAAAAATAAACTGATGATATGGAGTGACAAGGGTAGGAAGTTCTTATTCATTGGGTTCCTTTGGATCTGTCTGATTTTGCTGGGAAGCAGTGGGGGAGTTGGAACTTTTCAAAGAGAAGACCGAACGGGATCACCCTTGTCCTTAAATTCCAGTTGCGGCACCTGCCATTATGGTGGAAATTTTCAGTCAAGCCTGGTTTTATCTTTATTAAAGGATTCTTTGCCTGTAAAAGCTTATCTGCCAAATACAGACTACCTGATAAAAGTGACCATTCCCTCCGTTATTCCAGCGAAGGTTTATGGATTTCAGCTGGTATCATTTCAAAGTGGAAACAATCAGCAGGCTGGTACTTTTGGCAATATGACTGCCAATATTAGAGCCGTAGAACTTTGGAACAGAACCTATATTGAACAAAGCAGACCTCAACAGAGCCATGTTTTTTTTATTCCCTGGAAATCTCCGCCCAAAGATCTGGGCAATATACATTTTTATGCGTCGGGTCTGGCTGCCAATGAAAATAACAACACCAGCGGAGATTCCCCTGTAAAGTTGGAAGCGCCTTTTGTTTTACCTGCAGAAGCTGTTACCCGCATAAATGAAAAAGAGAGAAATGAAAAAATATCTTTTATTTCCAGAGAGGGTGAAATAATCTTTCGATTGGAAAATTTCAGTTCTGGGCCATATCAATTCCAGATTTATGATTATTTTGGAAGATCAATATATCATAGGAAAGTGGAAATAAAAGAAGAAAATTTCATGCTGACAGGAAACAGACTAACGACAGGTTTCTACGTTGCCTCCATTTTCAATGGTACAACGAAGCAATCCAGCTCTTTTTTTAATCCATAGTTGCTCTTTTCCGGATGAAAGGAATTTATACCCTCGTTTTGCTTATTTTGTCAAATATATTTATGACGCTCGCATGGTACGGACATTTAAAATTTAATTTCCTGAAAGGATTTGAAAAACTGAATTTACCTTTAATTATTTTAATCAGCTGGGGAATTGCTTTCTTTGAATATTGTTTTCAGGTACCTGCCAACAGAATCGGATTCAAAGAAAATGGAGGCCCATTTTCACTGGTTGAATTAAAAGTAATCCAGGAGGTGGTCAGCTTAAGTGTATTTGCAGTTTTTAGTTTGTTACTTTTCAAAAATGAATCTTTTCGCTGGAACCACCTCGCCGGATTTGTTTGTCTCGTGCTCGCTGTTTATTTTATTTTCCGAAAATAGCTTTATTCTTTAGCAGGACTAATAGCAGTAATCCGGTTATTGGTTCGCTGATCGTAATATCCAACTACGAGGGTACCGTCGGCTTCTACTAGCTCAGGAGTTATAAAAAATTCAAATTCAATTGATTGATCTTCGGGGTCATGTATTCTTAAAACAGATGGTAAATCTCCTTCTGTCACATTTGCAGCGCCAGAAAGTGTGCCTGATATCTTCTTAAGACCCTTTGGGAGTTCAGAAGGATTTACTCCTAACAAAGATTTCCCGTTTTGTCTGATATCCAGTAAAGCGTTAACAATCTCACTGGTATATTCAAAGGAAACATATTTACCTATCCAGCCAGTTAATAATCCAGGATCAACATCAGGTAATTCGGCTAGGTTTATCGTAAAAATTTCGCTGAATTTTCTTTCAGGAAATTCAATTTCAACAGTATAAAAGGGATAACCAGAATCTTCAGCTGATTTGAGCAGCCCAAATTCTTTCAGTGCTTCCTCTGTCATTAATTCTTCATGTTGCGGTGAGGATGGCTGTTGGGTTTGTTTTTCCTGACCATTGCAGGCAGTTAACAATACCACACCAAGATTAAGGAGTAGTGCATTTAATTTCATCTTTTTTAGCCTAAAATAAGGAAATTTTATAAAAAATTCAGATAAATAATTATGTAAATTTAACTTTTTTCTGCTCTGCTATGCCATTGCCGGATAAAGTCAGTTGGTGTAGTTTTTGTAAAATGTTTGAAAGCAGCATAAAAGGCTGATCTGGAACTAAAGCCCGACATAGCTGAAAGAGCATCAATCGTAAATTCCTTGTTGGATATAAGCAGTGATTTAGCATAATCTATCCTGAATGAGTTTAACCATTCTGCAAAAGTGATTCCTTTTACCTGAACCAACAATTCATCTAATTTATTTCTTGGTAACTCGAAATGGGTAAGGACATCCTGGCTTGAAAAATTTTCATTCAAATAAAATTTATGCTCGTTCATTTTTATCTCTATATCGGTAATAACAGACAATGATTCCTCAAAAGATTCAGCTTTAATACGGGTATTCTTTTTTTGCCTTTCTTTTACATCAAAGAGTAACTCAGGACTAAGTAAAATACTGAAACTAATATATAAAATAACAGCACCCGCCAATATTAACATGCCGGAATTTATGGTATCACTAAAGTCAATCTTGTCAGCGAGTAAAGGTAAAATTAAGGCAGCGAAAAAATTATAATAAGCGTATAATAAGGCGAATAACAGATACTTAATGAAAACAAAAGTTTTTTTATCTTCTTTTGTTAAAAATGGTTTTTCCGATTGTTGGATAGTTAATTTAATTATATAAAAAGCAAATGGCAGGATATAAAGAAATCGAAGAAGTAAATTTATTTCAAAAGGTATAAATCCTTCTAAACGAATGAAATACATACTATTATTTTCAATGAGCTGAGTTAATTCATCTATCCTGGAATTATTCTGGATGTGAAAAACAAGATAATCCAAAAAGGCAATAAAAGGACCTATCAAATAAATCAGATGTTTTTTCCGCAGATAAAAGGACCTGGTAAGGAATGATTTTAAATACAGATTTAAAAACCCAGGAATCATAAAATAAAAGATAATACCTGATTTGAAGGTGTAGGGTAAGTAACGAAGCAACTTTGCATTAGACAACAAGAAGGGCAAATAATAAAAAATAATTGAAATAAATAAACCAGCCAGAAAAAAATGGTGTGGTTTCTTCCAGTTAATAGCTGAATAAATTATAACGATAATGGTAGGAATTAAAGTAAAAAATGAGAAAACAAGAATGAAAAAGGGTAAAATCATTTCCGGCGATAAAGAATTTAAAACTAATCAGATATAATATTTAGGTATATATTTTCAAAGGTAGTTTATTTTGTCCAGATTTTTAAAAATTAGACATCTTCTTTTAAGAAGCTGGAAATCATATCTGTAAAATTGCTTATTTTTATGCCAGTTATAAATTATTTACATCATTTGAAGATATTTAACTGGGAGTAATTTTGAAGGAGGGAGTTTTAGAAACTTTCCTCCTTTTTTATTTTTTTATCAGATGGAAATGATTTTTAAATTGAGTTGAAACAAATTGTCCTATTTGTTTACCTTGCCATATTCCCTGATCAATGGCATCTCGAAAATGAATACCACCATATAACCTTGAGATAGAGGCTTCCATAGCTGCTTCCGAAAAAGAGGAAAAAGAGCGTACTGGCAATCCGAATTCTACCTCAACATAATCATCAAAGTAGAAACCATCTCCAAATATCCGGGTTAATATCACAGAAGCCGCAGAGGAAGCCACACTATGACCAGACAAATATTCAGGAAATGGAGGTGTCTGTAAAATTGGTTTCCACGATTTATCCATAAATTCGCGAATAGCTGTCTCTGGACGTACCCGATGACTCCTGTATTTTTCGTCCCAACAGGCAATAAATGCATCATGTAGGGTCATGGCTACAAGTGCATGAATAAGCGTTGTTTCTTCTATCGATTTTCTATTTTTTATACAGGCAATACCTGTTATGCCTATCCAGTGTCCACCAGGTGATATTTTTTTAGTACCAAATTCGACGTGTCCAATCTGGGAGATATGGTAAGGATTACAGTCCCAAAAATTGGCAATAGCTAATTTTTCATCATCTTTTGATTGCACTATGTCATATACTTCTTTTAAAAGCTGATAAAAAGGCGCATTTTTCTCAACGCTAAATGGGACTGGTGGTATTGGTTTAAATTGACTGGCAGAATCAAGGACAAGAGGAGAAATGGTATTCCAGTGTGGCTCAACCGGTGCCATGAATGCAGGTGCAGTAGGTTGCCAGAAAGCCGGACCACGTTTTGGGGTATATCGCTTTAAATTATTTAATTGAAGAAATCCATCTTTCATGGCAATGGCCACTACCTGAATGACTACCTGGTCAATTAGCTGAACGGAGCGATCAGGTAATGTTCTTGATAAAGAATCTATGAGTGGTTTAAGTTCACTTCCTGAAGGTAAAAGAGATGCTGCTGTTTTCCAAAGAGCTAATATGGAACTTTTTGAAATATGATTTTCTATTTGCTTAAAATTCGCTGAGCCAGGTAAAATCAGGTCAATTTTTCCAAAGGAAGGATATTTTTTAGGTTGTAACAGGCTAATGGCTTCATAGGAGGCCATCGTTGTGTAGGCATAATATCGGGCAGCTGCGACGGGTGAGGTAACGTCATTAATCATAATATCCGTTACTTTTTTGAGGGCAGCAACATATACTTCCGGATCGCTGGAATTTTTCGCGCTGGTATATGATTTCGTGTATATAAAGAGAATAAATAATATATACCACTTCATATTTTATGGTTTATTTAGATGTTTTCAAAATCAACGGAGATTGATTATTTATGCCTGCAAGCACCGTTTTTAAATGGGAGGAACCAGGAAAAGATTTCAGGCTTCTTACAGCGCCCTGCATATTCAGACCAGATGTTAGTTGTGGAACATAAGTGAAAGAAGACGTATTCCCGGAACCCTTTAGCAGGCAACCATAGTTAGCATCGGTTTTACCAATTCTGATGCGGGTATATTCTACATTACCTGCGAGTAGCATATCCTGAAAACCATCCCCGTCAAAATCATCGGCAAGTATGGCATGAACGGGTGAAAAGTTAGCTTCAGGAGGTAAACTTCTGGATTTGAATTGTCCGTTAATATTTTCAAACCACATGGTTTCAAGTGTTGTAACTTCGAGCTTTTGGCACTTAGCCATTTGTTCCTGCGTAAAAATAGTTTCCATCGTTGCATTTGCATAAGAATCGTATGTTACAAACTTCTTTCTTAATCCCACCATTTGATCTGTAATTTCATCCCTGGTTGAAAACGGATAAGATTTACCTTCCATATAATAACAAAGAATAGGGTCTATATATCCGTTTTTATCAAAATCATCAAAATACAATTCGATGGGTTCTTTTTCCGATGCTTTACATGGGGCATTTAATCCCCAGTTTCCCGCTATAAGATCGCTGTCACCATCCCCATCCAGGTCCGCGACGTGTAATACATTCCACCATCCTTTTAAGGGATGTTCCAGCACCTCATCTGATATATCTGTCATATTTCCATCCTTGTACCTGTAAAAAAGGAGAGAGGTCCATTCCCCGCAAATTACCAGTTCACTCGCTCCATCCCGGTTGATATCTGCGGTCAGTGCATGGGTAATCATCCCCAGATTTTTTTTCCATGAAATGGAAAATGCCCCTTTGCCATTATTTTCCAGCAAGATACTTTCAGGTGCTAATGGATATTTTCCCTGTTCCACCCTTGCACCAACAAACAAATCGATATCACCATCCAGATCAAAATCCCAGGGCACTACTACAGAACCTGAAAATTGAAAATCTGGTAAGGTACCGGCAGGAGCTTTGAAAAATAAGCCTCCCTGATTGATATAGAGCCGGTCCCTGAGAGGTAATCCGGAATCAGCTTCGCCGTAACCTCCTGAAACTACATAAAGATCAAGGTCTTTATCTCCATCTGCATCAAAAAAGGCCGCAAAGGTATCCTCATAACCAGCGTCAGCCAACAGAGCGGGTTGATTAGAAGGGGAGAATTGTCCATTCTTTAATTGAAGAAAAATGTTACCTGCTTGTCCTTCCGGTCCGCAGATATAAAAATCAGTCCATCCATCTCCATTAATATCACCCGTTGCTATTTCCGGTCCATGATAGGAAATCATGTTAGGAATGAGTGGTTGAACTTTGAAATCATTAACCATTAATTCTTTATGTAAGTAATGTAAGGTATCTGGAGTGGTTTGGAAAATCGTTGGTTTTTTAATTGCTGCCATTGGCTGAGAAGAGACATCAGCTTCATTCAGATGATATGTTTTATTGATTTCCAGGCTGTTTTTTAAACAAAGTATCCTGCCTGAGGGCCAGGTAACCTGAATGGAATCTAATTTTTCACCTGACAGGCCTATATGAACGGGACCTGACATGGAAGATTGAAAACCATGCACCGGATTATTTTCATAACTAAAAATACCGGCCGGAGTGAAAATTTTAAGTTTCGCACCGAGTGCAAAAGTATTTTTGCTTTGTGATGACAGATTAACTTGTATGAATCCTTTTGATTTGCCAGATTCAACCAATTTATTTTTATAAACTCCGGCCGGAGCATTCATCCGATTGAAGATCAAATCTAAATCTCCGTCATTATCTAAATCTGCATAAGCAGCTCCATGAGCATAATCGGCTCCGGCTAATCCCCAGTCCACCGTTCGATCTTCAAAATGATATCTACCTGTATTTTCAAACAAGTAATTTTGGAGAGGTGTTGATTTGATGGATTGAAGCATACCAAACATCTTGTCATCGGTTGTTCCCTGAAGATGTTTCAGTCTTTCATTGGCATAGAATTTTATGAAATCCCGATTGATCATATCTCTGCCATAGCCGTTGGTTACAAAAAGATCTTTCAGTCCATCATTATTATAATCGGCAAATAAAGCAGACCAGCTCCAGTCGGTGCTTGAAATACCGGCCAGTTGTCCTATTTCGCTAAAAGAACCATTCCCGTTATTCAAATGAAGCATATTTCTCATTAACTGATGATGAAAGCCATTATCCACCATATTATTATAAACTTCAAAATTATCGGGGGCATAAAGAAGTTTTTGTCTCTTATTATCTTTTGGCAGCATATCAAGAGTGAAAATATCCTGCCAGCCATCATTATTTATATCGGCAATATCAAGCCCCATCGAGAAGTTGGAAATATGTGGAATCTGTTGTTTTAAAACCTCTCTGAAAGTACCATTTTTGTTATTTAGATATAGATAATCTTCTTCAACATAATCGTTGGAAACATAAATATCTTGCCACCCATCCCCATCAATATCAGAAACATTTAATCCAAGACCATATCCTAAAGGATTTGATTTTATACCAGCTTTTTGCGTAATATTGTAAAAAATACCATTTCGATTTTCATAGAGACGATCACCGGCATCGGGATCAATCTGATTTTTCAAAAAAGCAGCATCGAAATTTCTAAACTGCTTGATATTATGATTCAAAATATAGGCATCGAGGTCCCCGTCCTTATCCATATCAAAAAATGCGGCCATGGTAGTGTGACCTGCATCTGCCAGTCCAATTTCGGCGGCCATTTCAGTGAAAGTCAAGTCCTTATTATTAATATATAATAAATTTTTTCTTTTTTCCGGAGGTAAATTACCTGACTGACAAAGATAAATATCAAGCCATCCGTCGCCATTAATATCAGCTATGGATACCCCGGTGGACCAGCCCGCATTTGGAAGAATGCCCGCTTTTTTTGAGATATCCTCAAATTGAAAATTTCCTTTATTCAGATATAATTTATGTTGCTGAATATTTGAACTGAAAAAAATATCCATAAGCCCATCGTTGTTAAAATCTCCTACACCTACGCCACCGCCATTATAAAAATACTCGTAGGTAATAATATTGAGTTCCGGTGTTTCGGGAAGGGTATTTTCAAACGTTATACCAGTCGAAGTGGCTGGTATTGCCTGAAATAAAGATTGGGCATTTCCACTTTCTCCCATAAAAAAGAATAAACCCAATATAAAAGGAAGAGGAAAGGGCATTGAAAATCGTTTCATAGATTTAGCCAGACTTGGTTATCAAAATCTAAAAATAAGACTTTTTTATGAACCCTACCTCATATTTCAATAGGGGTGATTAAAATCATAGAAAAGAGGCTATCTTTTCAGACAGCCTCTTCAATATTTAAAAGTAAATATTTAAATCAGAGAAAAATCCCTGATAAATTCATTATTTACCACCGTCCCACCACACACGGGTAGAGAATTTGTCACCGCCCATACGGCTGACAGCGGCAGTATAGTTTGCCGGATTAGAACCAGCTTCGTTTTCCCAAAAAATCAAACGACGAGGTATCACATTACCATCAAAAGCATTAGGATCTTTGGTTGGGGTAAGAACAGGATAGCCAAGTCTTCTCCAGTTAGCATAAGATTCCATATCATTCAGGTATGTAGCAGCCCAGAATTCTTCACCTATGAGGCGAAGTTTATCTTCTGTTGCAGCGGCAGCGAATTTACGACCGGCGATGTAAGCATCTATATCGGCAGCAGGACGAGCAAAAGAAGCGTCGAAAGCAGTCCATGCCTGAATAGCCGCTCTGGTACCATTATTGAAATGGGTTTCTGCATTACCAGTGACCCATCCTCTCACTGCAGCTTCAGCAGAAAGTAATTCTGTTTCAGCATACGAAATAAGGTAGTATGGATCTTCCCAATCCATGTACTTAATATTTAACATAGAAAACATACGGGTACCAACACCTGCTGTCTGGAATTTTGCTTTATTATCAGCAGAAAGAACATTTAACAATGTTGAACTGGTATAACCATTTGGTAAACCAATAGCTGAGGCAGGATTTACATCCCAGGTAGTAGAAACCTCCGGATTTCCAGTTCCACCTGTAACAATCATCAAACGAGGATCATTATTTGCTTTCATCCAATTGACAAAAGTTTCACTGACTTTGCAATCCCTTGAATATTTATAGGTATTCCAGTAACCATCATTTAAACCATTACGATTGTGACCCTGAGGACCATTCAAGTATTTGATGGTACCATTATCAGCATTTGAGGAAAAGGTTCCGGATGCGTAAGCTTCAGCAAAAATAGTTTTACCCGTGTTAGCATCTACTTTTTGCATTCTCATGGCAACACGCATCAGGAGAGCATTGGCAAATTTTTTCCATCTTGCAATATCACCGTTATAAACCACATCCTGAGCACCCAGATTACCACCGGTTGCACTTAGTTTATCTCTGGCTGCTTTTACATCTTTAACGATAGCGGCATACACATCTTTCTGTGATTCATAAGCAGGAAACCAATTTTCAGGGTCCTGCAAGCCGTAACCAGCTTTAGTGTATGGGATATCGCCATAAAGATCGGTCATTCTATGAAGATCAAAAGCACGTAGAATGGTAGCAACGGCGTTAAGATTTGCCTTAGTTGCATCAGCTTTAGTCTGCTCGATAATATTTGAATAGAGTCTGACTACATCGGTGTAATGTCTTTCCATATAAGCACCGCTATACTGATTGTTATAGTAGTATTTATCGCCGCTGAAATAACCTGCTGTAGAAGCGGTATGTTGAATCATGGTTGCGGCATAGAGCATATTTGCTCTGGTATTTTCATATTCACCACCAATTCTCAATGTTGCAGTGGTGAGCAAGAAGGCAGGATCCATGGAGGTCACTGCGTTCTGGTTGGTATTTAACTCAATGAGTTTATCCTCATTACAAGCATTAAAAACGAAAAGACTTGTGAGAATCAACCCTGTTTTGACCAATTTATTTTTCATTTGCATTAGATTAAAGTTTAACAAAATTAGAAGCCAACGGATAGATTAATTCCTACATTTCTGGACAAAGGCATGGCGAAGAATTCAAGACCCTGATCAGCGCCTGCATTAGAGTAAGCTGATTCCGGATCCATATTCGGTGTACTTGACCAAAGAAGCGCAAGATTTCTGCCAACTAACTGAATAGCTAAACTTTCAATAGGTAATTTTTTGAAAGCACTCTTAGGTAATTTAAACCCAATGGAAAGCTCTCTTAACTTTGCATAAGAGGCATCATAAACAAGATTTTCAGTGATATCACTGTATCTGCTCCAGTAATCTACTAAACGGGTAACAGGTACTGTAACATTAACAGGTGCGCCAGTAGCCGTAACACCCGTTACTTTCAGACCTGATTCACGTTCCTTCAGTGTTTCCTGATGAAGTCCCCAGCGGTAAGCAAGCCAGTTTGTTCCTGAGAAAATAGAACCACCGTGACGAACATCTATTAAGAAGGACAGGGTGAAATTTTTATAAGAAAAAGAGTTGATTAAACCTGCAGAAATAGGCTGACGACCAAATCCGAGGATATTGTTGGCGTTTGCAGAACGCACAGGCATACCATCTTCTGTGTATATTTTATTTCCTTTGGCATCTGTAGCATGTTTCCAGCCTACGATGGCACCAAGTTGTTCCCCTACAATGTGACGGATTCTCTCTCCCTGACGAACACGGGATTCGTTATAATTCAGGAATTGAATAGGATTTCCTTTGGCATCTTTACCCAAATTTACCGCTTCACTAATGTTATTGGCAAAGTTTAAGGTTAGGTCCCATTTAAAATCTCTGGTATCAATCGCAGCTACATTCAATAATAATTCAACTCCTCTGTTAGCTAATTCTCCTACGTTCACCTGAGTACTTCCAAAACCTGAAGTAGCAGAAATACCAGCATTCAGGATATCATTTGTAGTGGTACGATTGTAATAAGCAACGTCAACGCCAAATCTGTTATTGAAAAAACGCACATCAGCACCTATTTCAATTTCGGAAGAAGTATAAGGGCTTAAAGTTGGGTTAGGAATAGATCCGTTTGAAATAACCCCTGCATTGGCTGATCCATGGGGAGCACTTAAAAGACCATATTGTAAATTAAGAGCATAAGGATCAGGTCCGCCACCACCAACCTGAGCCCAGGAAGCACGAACTTTGGCAAAATTGATGAAAGAAGGTAACTTCATTGCATCAGATAGAACGGCACTTAAACCTGCAGAAGGATAAACCAGCGAATTGTTTTCAGCAGCAAGGGTAGAAAACTGATCTTGACGGCTGGTAACATTTAGGTATAACCAGTTTTTGTAACCTACGTTCGCTGAGGCATATATGGAGTTAATACCAATTTGGGAGAAACCAAAGATACGACCTGGCGCTCTTACGTTATTCACACTATGGAAGAAGGGAACTACGAGGTCGTTGCCACCGGTACCCTTTGTTTTACTCTGATTTCTCATCTGATTTCCTCCAACGAGATAATCAAATGAAATATCGCCAAATTGTTTTTGACCACCAATCATGAACTCGATATTGTTCTCAAGTCTGTTGATGAATGTTTCATTATAGTCACCTAATGGTTTGTAAGCAGTTCCATAAGCTTCTGAACTGGCATTATCGCGATTGTTGAAGTCGGTACCAACGCGACCCATTACATATAACCAGTCAGTCAGGTCGTATTTTGCTGACATATTACCAAACAGACGGTTAGAAATGTCTCTTCTGTAAAACTGGTAGGCAGCCCAATATGGGTTCGTTGAGAAGGTGTTACCCTGGAAACGAAGCTCAGTTAAATTAGCAGCTGCTCCCAATTTTTCACCAGGTCCCTGAATAACGCTAAAAGGTATTTCACGTGGTTTGGTAACCACAGCAAAGTTGGCATTACCTGGAGAATCGGATAATCTTGGACGGTTTTTAGCATTTTGATAAGCGTAGTTAGCAGAAATATTTAAGGTAAGTTTTTTTAGCTTACTGTTAATATTTAAGGCTACTGTCTGGCGTTTGAAGCTGGCATTTGGCATGATATCAGAATTTCTAAGGTCTGATACGGCCAGGCGATAGTTACCCGATTCATTACCGCCGGAGAAGGCCAGTGAATTATTCAATGTAGATCCATTGCGGAAGAAATCGCCGATAGTTTCGCCCAAATAGGTATAGGGGCGGCTTACACCATCAAACTGAATGGTATTCGATCCATCATATTTTGGACCCCAGGCAAGACTTGAGTTGGCAAGTGCCTCATCTTGAGAAACGAACTTTTTGCCTTGTACACCCTGACCGTATTGAGTCTGAAAATCAGTCATATCAATTGCACGGTCCATCGTTAGATTTGAATTGAATTGTACACCAATACCTTTACGGGCGATACCAGATTTGGTGGTGATGATGATAACACCATTTGCTGCACGTGCACCATATAAAGCGGCTGCAGTATTACCTTTTAATACAGAGATATTTTCTATATCATCTGGGTTTAATGCGGCAAGCCCGTCTCCTCCGTCATTTCCACCCCAAAGACCTGCCTGGCCGAAGTTTCTTGTTTCAATGGGCACGCCATTAACCACATATAAAGGCTGGTCATTTCCTCCCAAAGAAGAACCCCCACGAATAATAACACGGGTTGAACCCGCAGCACCAGAGGCAGGAGGTGAAACGTTCACACCAGCAATTTTTCCTGTCAGCGCATTACCTACGTTTGCCGTACGAACTTCCTGAACCATCTCTCCCTTAATTTGCTGAATGGAGTAAGAAAGCGATTTTTTCTCCCTGCTCATACCTAACGCGGTAACGACAACTTCACTCAATGCTTCTCCTTCTTCAAGGGAAATCTGAAGGGATTGAGTTGCAGCTGTTACCTGCACCGATTGTGTAGCAAATCCAATATAGCTGATTTCCAGGGTAGCCGGAAATGTTTTAATCTGGATGCTGAATTTACCATCCAGGTCGGTAATTGTACCGTTGGTCGTTCCTTTTTCTAAAACGGAAGCACCAATAACCGCGCTCCCATCGGTAGTTGAAGTGACTGTTCCTGATACAGTCTGTGCGTTTAAATTGCCCACCATCGAGCATAAAGCAATGATTATGGAGAAACCTTTTAAACCGGAAAGGTTTAAAAAATTCTGCCAAACACTTAGCTTTGGAATTTTCATCATAAGTTATGGATTTTGTTAATTAGTTTAAAAAAAAATAGTGAGTAGTGAAATTAAACTTTTGCAATGTTGATTTTAATCCCCAAATGTAATAAGGTTTTTATTGTTTTTCACCTTTTCGAATACTAAGATATACTTTTTAAAAAAAATTACAAATACTTGTATCTTATTTTTATTCAAAATAAAACATCATGACTTTTTATCCTTAAAAAATTAAGTTCATCAGGCACCAGAAAATCGCCATCATATATTTTGGCGTTGCATCCCATTCAATTTGCAGATATTAGAATAAAAAAATATAAATGAGAATATAGATGGATGTTTATAAAAAAAAGAGCCTTCAAAAACACATTGAAGACTCTCTTAGTAGACCCACTAGGACTCGAACCTAGAATGACGGTACCAAAAACCGGAGTGTTACCATTACACCATAGGTCTATACCACTTTTATAAAAGCGATGCGAAAATAAGCATCAGGTTTGTATAAAACAAGAACCTTGTAAAAAATGTTTTATTTTTCTTTATTTCCTCCTTAGAAACGTGTAATTTTCAGCTTATTACTGAAAATTTTCAAGCTCATTTCTTTATGAAAAGATTATTTACTTCCGTTATATTAATGCTATTTGTATGGTCTTCCTTCACTCAAAATGCTACCGGCAATCTATCCGGTTTCAGTTCGATAGTGAAAAATACCACCAGACAAGAGGGCTTTTTTACTTTTTATCATGACGATGCCGCAGGCAAAATATGGCTTAGTGTGCCTTTGCATTTTTTGAACAAAGAATTTTTATATGTTAATTCCTTACCTGCCGGCGTTGGATCCAACGATATAGGATTGGATAGGAATCAGCTGGGAAATACAAGAATTGTTTATTTTACCAGAAATGGGAATAAAATGCTGCTGGTTCAACCCAACTATGATTATCGGGCTATAAGTAATGATGCGGCAGAAAAGGCCTCTGTACGGGATGCTTTTGCTTCATCAGCTATTGCAGGTTTCAAGGTTGAGGCGGAAGAAGATGGAAAATTACTCATAGACCTGACTTCTTTCCTGATGAGAGACGCTCATAATGTCTCTGCTAAATTGCGCAGGGCAAATCAGGGGGTTTATAAGGAAGATATATCCCGCTCCATGCTTTATCCTGAAAGAATAAAAAATTTTCCTAAGAATACAGAATTTGAAGCTGTCATTACTTTTTCGGGGGAGGCCACCGGGAATTATATCAGGTCGGTAACCCCCTCACCAGAGGCTGTCACAGTAAGAATGCATCACTCATTTATTGAATTGCCTGATAATGATTTTAAACCCAGAATTTCTGATCCGAGAGCAGGATATTTCACCACAGATTATATGGATTATGCTACGCCGATTTCTTCTCCAATCATGAAAAGACTGATTAACAGACATCGGTTGATTAAGAAAAATCCGGGAGCTGAAAAAAGTGAAGCAGTTGAGCCTATTATATATTATCTGGATAGTGGTACGCCCGAACCTATACGATCTGCTTTACTTGAGGGAGCCCGCTGGTGGAATGAGGCTTTTGAAGCGGCCGGATTTATAAATGCCTTCCAGGTTTATGTGCTTCCGCCAGATGTAGATCCAATGGATGTTCGTTATAATGTTATCAATTGGGTCCACCGTTCTACAAGAGGCTGGTCCTATGGCAGTTCCGTGACTGATCCAAGAACAGGGGAAATAATTAAAGGTCATGTTGCACTGGGAAGCCTTCGCGTTCGTCAGGATTTTATGATTGCCCAGGGGATGTTGGCGTCTTATCAGGATGGAACAAATCCTGATCCTAGATTGCTGGAAATGGCTTTGTCCCGGTTGCGCCAATTAGCTGCGCATGAAGTAGGTCATACGCTTGGTGTGGCACATAATTTTGCAGCAAGCATCAATCAGAATGCCTCTGTGATGGACTATCCCCATCCGCTGTTTCAATTGACAAAGGAAGGGAAATTAGACTTCAGCCAGGTATATGATAAAGGAATTGGGGCGTGGGATAAAATGGCCATCAGATATGGTTATGCTGAATTTCCTCAGGATGAGAAGGAGAATTTATTGAAAATATTGAAAGAAACCAGGGAGAAGGGTTTACATTACCTCACAGATCAGGATGCCAGACCTATGGGCAGTGCCCATCCCTTAAATCACATGTGGGATAATGGCTCATCTCCAGTCGATGAATTAATCAGAATTTCTTCCGTCAGGGAAAAGGCTTTACAAGTTTTTGGAGAAAAAACTATTCCCAGGGAAACACCAATGGCTACGTTGGAAAATGTGCTGGTTCCGTTGTATTTAAGTCACAGGTATCAGGTCGAAGCAGTTGCAAAAATGGTAGGTGGTGTGCATTATTCCTATGCGGGAAATGGGGACGGGCAGGTAACCAATAAAATGATTGAAGACGATGTTCAGCGAAGTGCCTTCAAAGCTTTGGTTAATACTCTGCAGCCTTCCTTTTTGAAAATACCAGAGAGAATCATTCAGCTGATTCCGCCTCAACCACCTGGTTATGAGAGAGACAGAGAATTGTTTAAAATTTATACGGGAAATACTTTTGATCCACTGGCAGCTGCTGAAGCTTCAGCAGAACATACCTTAAAGTTTTTACTCGCTCCGGAACGATTGGCCCGTATGATTGAACAATCAGCGCGAAGTAATGCCGCCAGGCTTTCTGTAAACGAGCTGTTTTCAACGCTTTTAAATCAGGCAAATCAATGGAGTTCCCTGACCGCTTTTGAACAGGAAATTGGTCGGGTTGTTCACAAAAGGGTGGTTAATCATTTACTTGATATAGCCGGAGATAAAGCAATTATGCAACAGGTATCCGCTATTGCACTGGATGAAATAAGAAAACTGGAAACGAAATTAATGGCTAACCTGCCTTATTCCCCGGCTCAACGGGCACACATTAATTATTTGTTAAATCAAATCAGGATGTTTAAGGAAAATCCTGCTGATTTTTCTATACCAGCTGCTCCTTCCTTACCCGACGGAGCACCAATTGGCTGCGAGGGATAATGAAAAATGGCACCACAAAATTGGGTTAATCCTGCCCTTGATTGGTTTAAAAGCATTGGCTGGAAACCACAGGACTTTCAACTGGAGGTTTGGGATGCTTGTTTCAATGGCTATTCAGGTTTACTTTGTGCGCCTACAGGTTCAGGGAAAACATACGCTTTATTAATTCCTTTTTTACAAAATGGCCTTACTGAGAAAAGTAAAGTAACTTCAGCAGGGTTACAGCTTATCTGGATTACACCAATCAGGGCCCTTGCAAAGGAAATAGCTATTTCGGCCCGGCGGGCTGTGGAAGGGCTTGGCTTGGAATGGCAAATTGGTATCAGAACAGGTGATACTGCACAACATATTCGTCAGCATCAACTGAAAAATATGCCACAAATGCTGATTACAACACCGGAAAGCCTCCAACTTTTGATTTCAAATTCTTCTTACCCACAAATATTTAATAATTTGAAGGGTATTGTCGTAGATGAATGGCACGAAATGGTTGGCTCAAAAAGGGGCGTTCAAATGCAACTGGCATTGTCCTTGATGAAATCCCTGACTCCGGCATTGCGTATTTGGGGGATTTCAGCGACGATTGGAAATCTGGAGGAAGCCACAGATGTACTGTTTGGAGATTATGTAATTTCTGGAAAAATAAAACAGATTAAGGCGAATATTGAAAAAAAAATTATCGTTCATACGATTATTCCCGATCAGGTAGATACTTATCCATGGGCCGGACATTTAGGTCTTCGAATGGCTGAAAGACTGATTCCTCTGCTTCAGTCTGGTAATAGTACCCTCATTTTTACAAATACCCGAGCCCAGTGCGAAATATGGTACCGCCATTTGCTGGAATTATTACCCTCACTGGCAGGTCAATTGGCTATGCATCATGGTTCAATGAGCAGAGAAATTCGTGATTGGGTTGAAAATGCGCTTTATGAGGGGGCCTTAAAAGTAGTTGTATGTACCTCCAGCCTCGATCTTGGCGTCGATTTCCGTCCTGTGGATAATATTATTCAGGTAGGCAGTCCAAAAGGGATTGCTCGTTTTTTACAAAGGGCAGGAAGAAGCGGACATCAGCCAGGTGGCGTTAGTAAAATTTATTTTCTACCAACCCATGCACTGGAAATGCTGGAAGGTGCGGCATTAAGAGAAGCAATAAACGGGAGTGGGATGGAAGCAAGGATTCCTCCTGTCCGTTGTTTTGATGTGTTGGTGCAGTATTTGATAACCAGAGCTTTAGGTGTTGGTTTTGAACCAGATAGCGTGTTCGAAGAGATTAAAAAAACATTTGCTTACCGAAGTATCACTAAGGAGGAGTGGCAATGGGTCCTTGCCTTTATTCGATTTGGCGGAAATTCATTGCAAGCCTATCCGGAATATGCAAAGGTGGAAGTTCAGAACGGTATATGGCTCGTTACGGATAAAACGATTGCTAAAAGGCACAGATTACAGATTGGAACCATCGTAAGTGATCCAATGTTGCAAATAAAATACGTCAAAGGAGGCTTTTTAGGGTCTGTAGAAGAATGGTTTATTTCATCTTTAAAACCAGGAGAAGTTTTTTGGTTCGCTGGTCAGGCATTATCACTGGTTAGAATCAAGGATATGACCGTTCAGGTTCAAAAAAGTAAAGAACAAAAAGGTAAGATTCCCAGTTGGCAAGGGGGTAGATTGCCGCTTTCTAGTGAACTTGGAACTTATCTTAGAAATCAAATATATGCATTAAATAAGGAGGAAAGTACCCAGGCACCTGAAATTCAAGCCTTGAGACCACTCATCCAGATACAAAAAATGAATGCGGCCATACCACAGGAAAATGAGTTTTTATTGGAATACTTTTCCAGTAATGAAGGGTATCACCTAACCTGTTATCCGTTTGAAGGCCGGTTGGTTCATGAAGGGTTGGGTGCTTTAGTTGCCTGGCGTCTTTCAAAAATAAAACCTCAATCTTTTTCCATTGCTATGAATGATTATGGCATAGAATGGTTGTCGGATACGCCGATAGATTTAAATACAGATAGATTGAAAATATTATTTTCAACAGATCATCTGATTGCCGATCTCAGGGAAAGTTTGAATTCAATGGCACTTGCTTCACGACGATTTCGTGATATTGCATCTATTTCAGGCCTTTTATTTAAAGGGTATCCGGGAAATAATAAGAAAGACAGGCATCTGCAGGCTTCCGGAGAATTATTTTTTAAGGTGTTTCAGGATTATGAACCAGATAATCTTTTATTAATTCAGGCTTATGAGGAAGCCTTGTTATATCAAATGGAGGAAAACAGGCTGTTTGAATCTTTAAAAAGAATCGAAAAACAAACGTTTCTGTTGAAAAAGTGCAACAAAGCCACGCCATTTGCATTTCCTATCATGGTTGACAGACTCAGAGAAAAATTAAGCTCAGAAAAGTTGGAAGACAGAATAAAAAAAATGACATTGTTACTCGAAAAACAGGCATGATCTCTTATGATTTTTTCGTTTCAAATACGATGCTAACCCTCGATGCAAGAAAAGCGGTTTTCTGGAAAGAAACGTCTTCTTTATTCATCGCCGATCTTCATTTAGGCAAAATAAGTCATTTCAGAAAAGCGGGAATTGGTATCCCAACCGCTGCAGCAAAAATGAATCTGGATGTGCTGGAATCCTTATTCATAGATTATGAACCCAGCCAATGCTTTTTTTTAGGAGATCTTTTCCATAGTGCTGCAAACGAAGAGTGGTTTGATTTTCAAGTACTTTGTCAGAAATACGGACATATCCATTTTCATCTGATTGCCGGCAACCACGATAGTAAATTACTGAAATATTTAAAAAATAATCAGAGTGACTGGCTGATTAAATCAGATCATCTCGTTCTCCCTCCTTTTTTTCTGACCCATGAGCCTGAAAACATGATAGCGTCTGAAAGGTTAATATTATCCCAAAACCATCTTTTCAGATTATGCGGCCATTATCATCCAAAAGTAAAATTGTCAGGTTGGGGCAAGCAGCAGATAAGTATGCCTTGTTTTCATTTTTCAAAAAATCAAGGCATACTCCCTTCTTTTGGACAGTTCACCGGAGGCAGCTATATTAAGGCCAGGGAAGGTGATCAGATATTTGGGGTAATGAATGATAACATTTACCCTGTCGGTCTAACTGATTAATTAAATATCTATAGCGTCATAAACGACAACCCGCTCCCACAGATGTTTACATTCATCGATAAAAGCCAGATGTAACGGATCAACCTGATAGGCATCCTGTGCCTCCGGAGTATCAAAAAATATACAAAGGGATATATCGTAAGAGCTATCTATAACAGGGCGATCGGTAATGGCCGGCGTACCTATATGAAAACCCGTTATATCAGCAATGGGGCGTAATTTTTCTAATCCGGCAACTAATTTTGCCTGATCTTCCTGATTTTTTGCATTTTTTAACCAAAAAAAGACGTGGTGGATAAAAGATTGGGGTCTTGACATATTATTGAGATTTTAGTTGTTTAGTCAAAAGTAAGGAATATTAATGCCATGATTGAAATCTGAAAGCAAATAAATAGGATTTAGATGGGAATAAATTTTTATATTTCTTATCTTTCATAAGCTAATTTCCTAAATGAATAATTATGAATGTACTTTCTACGCTGGATTGGTTAATTATACTGGGTTATTTTACCTTGATTTTGGGTATTGCCTGGTTGGTAATAAAAAACAAAAAAGATACCTCCGATGATTATTTCCTTGCTGGCAGAAATTTAGGCTGGTTTATTGTTGGTGCCTCCATTTTTGCTTCAAATATTGGTTCTGAACATATTGTAGGATTAGCCGGATCAGGTGCTACAGATGGTGTCGCCATGGCACACTATGAGTTACATGCCTGGTGTCTGTTAGTTCTGGGTTGGGTATTGGCTCCATTTTATATGAGGTCCAAGGTTTTTACCATGCCTGAATTTTTGGAAAAGCGTTTTTCACCCTTGTCGCGATATGTTTTGTCAGTGATTTCCCTGGTTGCCTATGTGCTGACAAAAGTAGCGGTTGGTATTTTTGCAGGGGGTGTTGTATTTGGTGTACTATTGCCAGAAGTCAATTTCATGGGTTTAAATAGCTTTTGGATTGGTTCTATGCTGGTTATTGTTCTGACCGGACTTTATACGATTGTTGGCGGATTAAGAGCAGTGGCCTATACAGAAGCAATTCAAACAATCATCTTGATTATAGGGTCTCTCTTAGTGACGGTTTACGGACTGGATGCTTTAGGTGGATGGGGGGCATTAAAAGAAATAGCGGGTTCTGAAATGTTTAATCTTTGGAAACCACTGGTTCCGGAGGGAATGACAGGTACCTGGGCACCCATAAAAACGGAAACACATATGGCCTGGTATTTCAATGGAAATTATCCTTGGTTGAGTATGCTGTTTTGTGCGCCTATTATTGGTTTATGGTATTGGTGTACCGATCAATATATTGTTCAGCGGATGTTAGGAGCCGGAAGTTTGACAGAGGCCAGACGCGGAACTATTGCTGCGGCCTTTTTAAAATTGTTGCCTGTTTTTATTTTTATTATTCCTGGTATTATCTGTTTCGCTTTAGCCGCAAGTGGCAAAATGCCCGTTATTGGTCAGGCTTTGCTGGATGAAAACGGAGTGCTGGTAAAAGTAAATGCGCAACAAGCTTTCCCTCTGCTGGTTGCGCATATTTTGCCTTCCGGAATAAGGGGATTGGTTGTGGCAGGTCTGTTAGCCGCATTGATGAGTTCCCTCGCAGGTGTTTTTAATGCTTCTTCCACCTTATTTACAATGGATTTATACGCTAAATTCAAACCCGGTGCTTCTGAAAAAACGTTGGTAAGGGTCGGACAGGTAGCTACAGCTATCATGGTGGTTATTGGATTGTTATGGATACCTGTGATTCAGGGAAGCAGGGGGCTATATGATTATTTGCAAAGTGTTCAGGGTTACCTGGCGCCGCCTATTTTTGTGGTATTCTTTTTTGGTATATTTAATAAAAGAATGAATGCTCAAGGTGCTTTGGCGGCACTTATGGTAGGGTTTATTATGGGATTATTCCGTTTAGCCGTCGATACGCCTGTCATGTTATATGAAGGATTTTCATACACATCCGGATCTTTTTTATGGATTGTCAACCAATTTTTCTTTCAGTATTACAGTCTCCTTATCTTAATTGTCAGCGGACTGGTCATGGTCCTGGTAAGCTATGCAACTCCGGCTCCAGATTATGCTTCTTTTGCAGGGTTAACTATTGATACGGTTGACGAAAAACAACAAATGGAAACTCGGTCCAGTTATAATAACATGGATATTGCAGCAACTTTTTTAGTTTTGGCACTTATTTTAGGGGCTTATTTATACTTTAATGGCTGATTTTGATGATTCATTCTTTTTTAAACCATTAACTAAACAACAATGAAACCATATATCTGGACATTATGCTGCATTTCCATTTTGACGAATTGGTCATGTCAGTCAAACACAAACAAGGAAAACACAATGAGTAAACTTTCGGTCAGTTCTACATCCTTTGGAAGTACTCCAGAGGGAGAAGTTCAACTTTTTACCTTAAAAAATGCAAATGGACTGGAGGTGGATATTTCTACCTTTGGTGGTACCATTACCCGATGGTCCGCTCCTGATAAAGATGGAAATTTTGATGATGTAATTTTAGGTTTTAATGACTTATCATCTTATCAGGGAACACATCCTTATTTTGGTTCTTTAGTTGGTCGTTATGCCAACAGGATTGCTTTGGGAAAATTTTCTCTGGAGGGTAAATCCTATTCCTTAGCTATTAATAATCCGCCAAATGCTTTACATGGTGGACCATTAGGATTCCATAAAAAAATATGGCAGGCAAAATCACTGGAAGAAAAAGATGCTGTCGGTGTTAACTTAATCCTGAATAGCCCTGATATGGAAGAAGGTTATCCGGGAAATTTACAAGTGGAAGTCAGTTACAGATTAAATAATAATAATGAACTTTCCATCGATTATAAGGCGACAACTGATAAAACAACAGTAATTAATCTAACCAATCATGCCTATTTTAATCTTAAAGGTGAGGGAAATGGGGATATTTTAGACCATCAATTAAAAATATTTGCCAATCAATTTACACCGGTGGATAGTACCTTAATTCCATTGGAAAATCATACTGATGTTGAGAATACGCCTTTTGATTTTAGAGAATGGCATGCCATTGGCGAAAGAGTTAACGCTCAATTTGAACAAATAATCAGAGGAAAAGGCTATGATCATAATTTTGTGTTAAATAAGAATGGCGATGAACTATCTGTTGCAGCTCAGGTATGGGAAGCTTCAAGTGGCCGACTGTTGGAGGTGAAAACAACCCAACCTGGTATGCAATTTTATTGCGGTAATTTTTTGGATGGCAGTTTAACAGGTAAGAGGGGTAAAAATTACGCCTTCAGAAATGGTTTTTGCTTGGAAACCCAACATTTCCCGGATTCTCCAAATCATCCCGGTTTCCCAACTACGGTATTAAAACCGGGAGAAACATTTCAAAGTAAAACGGTTTATTCCTTACAAGTTAGCAATGTAAAATGATACTAAATAGTTAGACAGGTATTATAAAGGAAGGTGTTTTGACGCAAGGTTAAAACACCTTCTTTGTTTAATTTTTCAAAAAAGAAATTAAATCTTCCAGCGTGTAACTTTGCTGCTCGCCCGTATCCAGATTTTTCAACATGAACTGATTATTTTCCATTTCCGTTTCGCCTGCTATAGCTATGAATGGGATATTATTGTCGGACGCATATTTAATTTGTTTTTTCAGTTTAGTCGGATCAGGATAGATGTCTGAACAAATGCCATTATCTCTAACCTTTACGAGCGCTTTAAAGGCATAAAGATGAGAGGGTTCATCAAAAGCGACAAAAAGAACCTTAATGCGTTCTGTAAATTGGGTTGGAAAAAGTTGCAGGGTTTCCATAACATCATAGATTCTCTCTGCACCGAAGGAAATGCCAACACCTGGCATGTCAGGCAGTCCAAATATTTCAGTCAGATTGGCATATCTTCCGCCTCCACCAATACTTCCCATTTCAACGGTTGTTGCCTTTACTTCGAAAATACAACCGGTGTAATAACCTAATCCTCTGGCTAACAAGGGCGAAAATATGATTTTATTTGTTGGTTTAAAAGTGGATAAATAGCGCCGGAAAGTATCCATTTCAGTGATACCAAGCTGGCCCGTTTCACTAGTTTCAAGTAAATTTCTATAAAATTCGAGATCATTATTTCCGAGAACATCAATTAATTTTCCCGAAATTTCCGCTGAGATTCCTCTCTGAATCATTTCCCTGGCCACCCCTTCCGGACCAATTTTATCCCATTTGTCAATTGCCATAGTCATGGCCGTAAAATGGTCTGAGATACCAAAAACCTCAGCAATACCAAAGAGGATTTTTCGGTTATTCACCTCTATCTGCACCGGAATTCCTAATCTGGTAAATACCAGATCAAATATTTGAGCTAATTCTGCCTCATACATTAATGAGGGTGAGCCAACAATATCCGCATCACACTGATAAAATTCCTGATATCTTCCTCTTTGAGGTCTGTCAGCTCGCCATACCGGTTGAATCTGAAACCGTTTGAAAGGAAAATGTAAATCATTTTGATGCATGACTACAAACCGGGCAAAAGGTACTGTAAGATCGTAACGCAATCCTCGTTTTGCAGGTCCGCTTTCCTCTCCACTCACATTTGTTAAGACTTTAAAAAGTAATTTATCTCCTTCTTCGCCATATTTTCCGGTTAAGGTCGATAAATTTTCCAGCGTTGGTGTTTCAATCTGCTGGTAACCAAAACGAATGAAAACTTCTCTTATAATGGAAAAAAGGTAATTGCGTTTTTGAACTTCCTGAGGTCCAAAATCACGCGTACCTTTTGGGATACTCGGTTTCATAGTCATTATATTTATCGGGCAGAGGTGAATTGTCGTAAAAATCGAACGTCATTTTCAAATAACAATCTGATATCCTGAATACCATATAACATCATTGCCTGGCGCTCAATACCCATTCCAAAAGCGAAACCTGAATACTCCTCTGGATTAATGCCACAGTTGATTAGAACCTGAGGGTCAACCATGCCACATCCCATAATTTCTACCCAACCCGTATATTTACAAACATTACATCCTTTACTGTCGCAAATAAAACAAGATACATCCATTTCAGCACTCGGCTCAGTAAAGGGAAAGTAGGAAGGCCGAAGTCTGATTTTTGTATTGGGACCATACATTTCTTTGGAAAAATGCAGCAAGGTCTGCTTTAAATCAGCAAAGGACACTTTCTTATCGATATACAAACCCTCAACCTGGTGAAACTGGCAATGAGAACGGGCTGAAATAGTTTCATTTCTGTAAACTCTACCCGGAGCAATGATTCTGATGGGAGGTTTTTGAGACATCATTATTCTCGCCTGTACAGAGGAGGTATGCGTTCGCAATAACATATTTGTATTATCTTTCAGATAATAGGTGTCCTGCATATCTCTGGCCGGATGATCGGCCGGTGTATTCATTGCCGAAAAATTATGCCAGTCATCCTCAATTTCACGTTCTTCCGCAACCACAAATCCCATTCTGTCGAAAATTTTTATAATGCGGTTCATAGTTATAGAAACAGGATGTCTTGACCCAATCTCAAAGGGTTCTCCTGGCGCTGTCAAATCCATGTCTAAGGAAACACCGGCAGATATCGTAGCGTCCATTATTTCTTTCTGACTTTGAAAAACGCTTTCAGCCAGGTCTTTTACTTCGTTTAAAAGTTGCCCAAACTCCTTTTTTCTATCATTTGGAACATTTCGTATTTCCCCCATTAATGGTTTGAGTATGTTCCTGCTGCCAATGAATCGAATTCGGAATGTTTCCAGTGCTTCATTATCGGAGGGTTTCCAGGACTCAATTTCTTCCTTAAGGGCTTTAAGGTTATCAAATACGTTTGTGGCCATAATTTTTAGAATTGGATGTAAAGGTAGGATATCCCTTTCAAAAAGGGAAGTATTTTTTCTCATTCCCATAAATGTATATCTTTAATGCCTTAATGGAATATCTTGAAAAATGCACAAATTTTTATTGGCTTTCTTGCTTTTTGCCATGTAACAGGAATGGTTTTCTCCCCCTTTCTGCAGTCATTTACTTTATTAATGCTGGGAGCAGTAGCCCTTTTTTACTTTTTTTTTAAAACGAAGGATCAAAAGGAAGTCTGGAAATCTTATGTTGGAAAATCAGGCTTATGGATTTTTGGATTCATTTTTTTAGAAGTGGCCATTGGTGTTTTTACGGCCACTGACTGGCATGATATGCTGGAGAGAATCAGATTGAGAATTCCATTTATTGGCTTACCTTTTGCCTTTTTTTTACTCCCGGGACTAACTCCTTCTTTCTATAGAAACTGGTGGCTGGTAATTCTTATATTTTTAAATCTGGTTGCTTTTGGAGTCACCATTCATTATATATTTAATCAGGAAGAAATTCAACTTTTATTAAAACAAGGTAAAGCAATGCCAACCCCAGCCAATCATATCAGATATGCCCTTCTCCAGGTAATCGCTTTTAGTGCATCCGTTTACTGGGGCTGGGTACATTGCGAACAAATATCCTCTAAGCTTATCCTTCGTTTTTTTAGGTTTTCCGCTTTTTTTCTCTTCCTGTTTATACACTTCCTTGCTGTCAGGAGCGGATTATTTTCCTTATATTTTATTCTCATTTCATTTGGAATCCCTTATTTGATTAAGAAAAGAGCCTATATCTCTTTGCTTATTTTTTTAGCCGGCGTCATTTTC
>Ga0172372_10002721_pt1 | contig 26564 bp, 23 predicted proteins | sample LakKiv5m_2_FD_114544 | JGI IMG/M metagenome (GOLD analysis project Ga0172372, IMG submission 114544) | Freshwater microbial communities from Kabuno Bay, South-Kivu, Congo - kab_092012_9.5m | ecosystem: Environmental > Aquatic > Freshwater > Lake | place: Democratic Republic of the Congo...
TTATTGGTGCCGGAGAGATGAATCGAACACCCGACCTTCTCATTACGAATGAGCTGCTCTACCGACTGAGCTACACCGGCTGGTCTTGGGATTATATCGTGCAAAGGCCATGTCCTCTCTGAAGAGCCACGCCTTTGGGTGCGTCCGGCGCACAGACCTGAAAGACCGGACGCGTTGTGTCTCGATCAAAAATTGAAGGTCAACGCCTTGCCCGAAGCCTGGATCGCCACCTGCGTGCTGCAAAATAGGGATGTACTCCCTCCTTTTGCCTGCGACTTTCTTTCACTTTTGCCTGCCAAACGCGTGCACCTGTTGCAGCCCACACCATGAGCTCTGTCTTCAACTTCACCTTCGTCCCCTGGTTTCGCTCGGTTGCGCCCTACATCCACAAGTTTCGCCACCAAACGTTTGTGGTGGGCGTGTGCGGCGAGGCCATTGCTGCGGGCAAGCTGCCCAACCTCGCGCAAGATCTGGCGCTGATCCAGAGCATGGGGGTCAAGATCGTGCTGATACACGGTTTTCGCCCGCAAGTGACGGAGCAACTCAAGGCCAAGGGGCATGAGCCGCGTTACTTCAAGGGCATCCGCATCACGGACGAGGTGGCACTGGACTGCGCGCAGGAAGCCGCTGGGCAATTGCGCTACGAAATCGAGGCCGCGTTCAGCCAGGGCCTGCCCAACACCCCCATGGCAGGGGCTACGGTGCGCGTGATTTCTGGCAACTTTCTCACCGCCCGCCCAGTGGGCATTGTTGACGGGGTGGACTTTCAGCGCTCGGGCGTCGTGCGCAAAATCGACACGGCGGGCATCATGCGTTCGCTGGACATGGGTGCGCTGGTGCTGATGTCGCCGTTTGGTTTTTCGCCCACCGGCGAAGCCTTCAACCTGACCATGGAAGAAGTAGCCACCTCGGTGGCCGTGGCGCTGCAAGCCGACAAGCTGATTTTTGTGACCGAAGTACCCGGCATCGCCACCGACATTACCCGGCCGGTTGGAGAAGACAACTCGATCGACACCGAGCTGCCCCTGGCCACCGCTGAAAAGCTGCTGTCAGCCCTGCCCGACGCCAACCATCCCAGCGACACGGCGTTTTACCTGCAGCACTGTGTCAAAGCCTGCAAGGGTGGCGTGGAGCGCAGCCACATCATTCCGTTTGCGGTCGATGGCTCGATTCTTTTGGAGGTTTATGTACACGACGGCATTGGCACCATGGTGGTCGATGAAAAGCTCGAGAGCCTGCGTGAGGCCACGGTGGACGACGTGGGCGGCATCCTGCACCTGATCGAACCGTTTGAGAAAGATGGCACGCTGGTCAAGCGCAATCGCACCGAAATCGAGCGCGACATTGGCCTGTACACCGTGATCGAGCACGACGGCGTGATCTTTGCCTGCGCCGCCCTGTACGCCTACCCAGAGGCACGCACCGCAGAAATGGCCGCGCTGACCGTGTCGCCCGACGTGCAGGGCCAGGGCGATGGTGAACGTGTGCTCAAGCGCATTGAGCAACGAGCCAAGCTGGCCGGGCTGGACAGCATTTTTGTATTGACCACACGCACCATGCACTGGTTTTTGAAACGCGGTTTTGTGCAGGTGGACGCCGACTGGTTGCCCGAGGCGCGCAAACGCAAATACAACTGGGACCGCAAAAGCCAGGTATTGGTAAAAAAGTTGGCCTGACACACCTTTCAATCCAAACGCCGAGCTACCTGGCGCGCAACCGCATGCGTCAACCTCTGCGATGAGACGCCGGATCAAAAGCCAAGGACACTCTGACCTGCCGCCCAAACATCAGCAAGGCCAGCACGCCAATGAGCGTGAAACAGACGAACGACCAGTTGGCGATGCTGCCACCCAAAAAGGTCCAGTCCACCGCCGAACAATCACCACTGCCCCTGAAGATCATCGGGATCACGCGTTGCAGCGGAAACGATTCGATCATGCCGTAAAAGTCGCGCCCGCAGGTTGCCACCTGCGGCGGATACCATTGCAACCAACTTTGACGTGCTGCCACAAAGGCACCAAAAACGGCCGTCACAAAGATCAATAACGAGCCTGTCATCCACCAGGATTTTTTGCCACTAGACGCCGTCAAAGCTGCAAAGACTGCTACACCAACAAGAGCATAGCGCTGCACAATGCACATCGGGCACGGTTCCAGGCCCGTGCTGTGCTGCAGATACAAGCCAAAGGACAGCATCGCCACACAGGTCAAACTCACCAGCGCAAACACCCGGCGCGGCGCGTGGTCAAGCACCGTCAGAAAAACGGCTGTCATGAATTACTTGTTGGCTTCGTCCAGCGCTTTGCAAGACGGCGAGCATACGGCCTGCGATTTACCAAGAATCTTCTTGGACACCATCTGGGAGCGCGCGCGGTGTTTGCCACATAAAAAGCACGACATGGTTGCCGCGCCAAAGGAGGTAGCCGCTGTAAACGGCGAGCCCGACACTTTGGATTTGTAACGCAGGCCATCGGCCACGATTTTGGTTTTGGTATCTGCTTTTGACATGGGGAGATTTTACGTCAGAGGCCGCAATTGGCAAAAACCTTGCTAAAGTCGTTCCTTTTTTAAAAGCCACGCTGAAGGTAAATAATGGCACGCACCGTGAAATGCATCAAACTTGGCGTCGAAGCCGAAGGACTGGACTTGCCACCGTACCCGGGTGAACTGGGTAAACGCATCTGGCAAAACGTGAGCAAACAAGCTTGGGCTGACTGGCTCAAGCACCAGACCATGCTGGTCAATGAAAACCGGCTCAACCTGGCCGATGCGCGTGCGCGTCAATACCTGGCGCGTCAAATGGAAAGCCACTTCTTTGGTGGCGGCGCAGAAGCCGCGCAAGGCTACGTTCCGCCAAAAGAGTAAGTTGATTGCACTTAATAAAAGTGCCTCTAGTGCTTACCAGTCAACCGTTGACAGCTCTTAAAACTGAAGCGTTTTGACACCCGTGGCCGTGCCCAGCAAACACACGTTGGCCCGCTGGTGGGCAAACACACCCACCGTGACCACACCTGGCCACTGACTGACACGGGTTTCAAAGGCCAGCGGATCGGTGATCTGCAAACCGGTCACATCGACAATGTGCTGCCCGTTGTCGGTGACCAGCGGCACACCCTCTTTCAGGCGTACCTTGGCTTGCCCGCCCAGACAGGCAAACTGACGCAGAATGCGTTGTGTGGCCATCGGGATAATTTCTACCGGCAGCGGGAATTTGCCCAGCGTCTGCACCCGCTTGGAATCGTCGGCAATGCACACAAATTGGCACGACTGCGCCGCCACAATTTTTTCGCGCGTCAAGGCGGCACCACCGCCTTTGATCATGTAGCCACTGCCGTCTATTTCGTCGGCACCGTCGATATATACCGCCAGCTCGGCCACGTCGTTACAGTCGAACACAGCAATGCCCAGCGCCTTCAGGCGCTCGGTGCTGGCCACCGAGCTCGACACCGCGCCCTTGATCTGGTCCTTGATACTGGCCAGCGCGTCGATGAATTTGTTGACCGTGGAGCCGGTGCCCACGCCAACCCATTGGCCCGGTACAACATACGCCAGCGCGGCACGGCCGACCAGGGTTTTCAGATCATCTTGCGACAAAGTGGCTTGAGGTAGGTGCGTCATCTGGGAAAATCTGCGGAGTTGAACAATTTGCAGGAATTATCCAATGGCTCTTGTCCCCTACGGTTTGGCGCGCGCTTTTTTGTTCGGGCTCGAGCCAGAAACCGCACATGACCTGACTATCGCCTCGCTGTCGCTCACCCAGCGCTCGGCGCTCAAATGGTCTTATGCCAACACCCGCGTGGAAGACCCCGTGCAACTGGCCGGTTTGACCTTCCCCAACCGTATCGGGCTGGCCGCCGGGCTGGACAAAAATGCGCGCTGCATCGACGGCCTGGGGGCCATGGGATTTGGCTTTGTTGAAGTCGGCACCGTCACGCCGCTGGCGCAACCGGGCAACCCCAAGCCACGTTTGTTCAGATTGCCAGCGGCGCACGCGCTGATCAACCGCTTTGGCTTCAACAATGACGGGTTGGAGGCGTTCGTCGCCAACGTTCAGAATTCCGCCACGTTCAGGCAACGTGCATCAAGGCCGCACCACCGCCTGCCGATGTTGATCGGGCTGAACATTGGCAAAAATGCCGCCACCCCCATCGAGCGCGCCAGCGCCGACTATCTGACCTGTCTGGCCGGTGTGTATCCGTTTGCAGATTACGTCACGGTCAACATCTCCAGTCCCAACACCAAGCATTTGCGAAACCTGCAAGGTGACGACGCGCTGGACGCGTTGCTGTCAGAGCTATCGTCTCGGCGCGAGGCGCTGGCGCAGCAATACAACAAGCATGTTCCCATTTTTCTGAAAATTGCCCCCGACCTCGACACACATCAGATCCACGTCATCGCTGCAACGCTGCGCCGCTATGGTTGTGACAGCGCAGGCCAGGTCAACAACGCCTGGGGCGTCATCGCCACCAACACCACCCTGAGCCGTGACGCCGTCCGGGGGCTTGAGAACGCCAATGAAGCAGGTGGTTTATCCGGCGCGCCCGTGCTCAACATGAGCAACCGGGTCGTGCGCTCGCTGCGCAAAGCGTTAGGAGATGACTTCCCCCTCATTGGCGTCGGTGGCATCATGAGTGCCGAGGATGCGCTCGGCAAGATCCAGGCGGGCGCTGACCTGGTGCAGATTTACACCGGCCTGATTTACAGCGGCCCCACCCTGGTGACGCAAGCCGCACAATTACTCAAAAGCCAGTCAGTTCAGGCTCCTGGCCCCTCCACGCCCACGTGAGCCAGGCAAGCGTCATCGCAGACACCCGGTTGTGCATCCTTTGCTTTAGCGCAAAGTTGGAACCGGCCTTGCCAGTTATAACGCTCGGGTCCGTGCGTGGGCAGCTTCCGGGTACATTCAACCTGGATTCCTCAGTTGACCGCTCGTTTTTTACCTTCAAGCCCGTATGAAGATTGACTTTTTCAGAGTCGATGATGCTCACCTTTGGGGTGACAGCGCTACGCACCCGATTGAGCCACTGGCAACGCGCCTGGGGTCGTTGCTCCTCCTTGCAGGCAGCAAGCCTGCGTCGCCGTCGCGCCTACCCGGACGCGCCGCCAGCAGCCCACTCGGGCGTGCCCAACTGAGGAATTCAGGTTCAATGAAAAAATGGTTCGTCGCGTTTCTTGCCATGCTCTTTGTGTGTGGTTTTTCGCTGGCACAAGGCGGTGTCAAAAAAAACCGGCCCCTGCCCCGCAATTTTGGCAAGGTCGTGATCAATAATTTTTCAGAAAAGTCCTGGCTCGCACCGGTTGGGTTCGATCATTGGCTGCACCGCTCCAAATTCACCTGCCGTCTGTGTCACGTGGATCTTGGTTTTGCCATGACCGCCAACGCGACCGGCATCAAAGCAGCCGACAACGTCAACGGTGACTACTGCGGTGCTTGCCACAACGGCAAAACCAAGTACGACAACAAAAAAATATTCCCCTCCTGCACCACCCAACCTGCATCGGCACAGCAACAGTCAACGTGTGAGCGCTGTCACTCGCAAGGAAAGCCGGTGCTGCCCAACGAAGACTTTTCCCAGTTTGTCAGCAACTTTCCCAAGAGGCGTTTTGGCAATGGCATCGACTGGATTGCGGGCGAATCTGCGGGCCTGGTGAAATTGGTGGACAGTCTTGACGGGGTGACAGGCAAGAGCAAACTCTTCAAGAATCCCGGCGACTCCACCATCGTGCCGCAGGTCAAGGGCATGCCGGACATCCTTTTTTCGCACGAAAAGCACGGCGTGTGGAACGGGTGCGAACTCTGCCACCCGGACGTGTTCCCCTCTGTTGAAAAGGGCAAATCCGCCATTTATTCGATGAATGAAATTTTCGAGGGCAAGTACTGCGGTGCGTGCCACGGCAAGGTTGCGTTCCCCATGGTGGAATGCGAGCGTTGCCACTCCAAACCGGTGGCCGCCAATTGAAAATATTTCACCTTGCCCTGGCCAGCACCGGCAAGACAGGCCAACCGGTTGTGTGGACGCTGCTGCTTTTGCTGTCGGTAGTAACAACCGCCTTTGCCGCAGGGTTTTGGGACCTTCCGCGAGCTGTACCGCCAGAGCAGTACGGCAATATCCTGATCAACCGCTTGTCTGAAAAAAACGCGGTCAAACCTGTTTCTTTTTCGCACTGGCTGCATCGGCGCAAATACACTTGCCGCGTCTGCCATTTCGAGCTGGAATTCAACATGAAATCCAACACCACGGAAATCACGGAGGCGGCCAACCGCAAGGGTCAGTTCTGTGGCAACAGCGGTTGTCACGACGGTATCAAGTCTTTTGGCCACACCGATGTGGCCGACTGCAACAAATGCCACAACGGCAACACCAGTTACAGCAAGGAACGCTTTGCCTCGCTTGCCAAATTACCCAAAGCCGACCACGGCAACAAAATTGACTGGGGCATGGCACTGAGCCGCGGCCTGATCGTGCCAAAAAAATACCTCACCCTGAAGCCAGACACCCAAGTGACTTTCAAAGAAACCCTGTTGCTCGAATCTGATTGGCAGGGCATCCCACCGGCGGTTTTTTCGCACCTCCCGCACGTATGGCAACTCGACTGCAGCAACTGCCATCCGGATCTGTTCAACGTCAAGAAAAAGACGACGCAACATTTTTCGATGGTGGCCAATTTGCAGGGTGAGTTTTGTGGCGTGTGCCACATGAACGTGGCCTTCCCCATGGCCGACTGCAAGCGCTGCCACCCGGCCATGCAATAGGCCATAAGTACATGCCATCCACCCGGCTTCTGGCAGCGGTTGATCTGGGCTCCAACAGCTTCCGGCTTGAAATGGGCATGGTCCAACAGGGCCAGTTCGTTCGTACGCTCTACCTCAAGGAGACCGTCCGGCAAGGCAATGGTCTGGACAACAGGAGCTGTCTGACACCCGAGGCCATGCAACTCGGCTGGGACTGCTTGGCACGGTTTGGTGTGCACTTGGTCGGTTTGCCCGCCCGTGCCGTGCAAGCCGTGGCAACGCAAACGCTCAGAGAGGCACGCAACCGCGACGATTTTTTGCGCAGGGGCAGCCAGTTGCTGGGGTTTCCGATCCGCATCATTTCAGGGCAAAAAGAAGCACATCTGATCTACCAGGGCGCCGTGCAAGCCATCGGCGCAAACCCCGACGATGACAAGCAGCCACGGCTGGTGCTGGACATCGGCGGACGCTCTACAGAGTTGATTCTGGGTGTGGGCAAGCAAGTGCGGCATGTAGCCTCTTGCCCTGTTGGCAGTGTGGCATGGTCCAAGGCCTATTTCAGCGATAACTGTTTTACCCTGGGTGCGTTTGAAGCCGCTGAGCTTGCAGCCAGACAGTTGCTGTCCGCACAGCAACCCACCTTTGCGGCCAGCCAATGGCACCAATGCTATGGTTCTGCCGGCACGGTCAACGCAGTCGTGGACGTTTTGACAGCGTGCGGCTGGCCTGGCGACGTGGTCAGCACCGAGGGTCTGGACTGGCTATTGCAGCAGCTTTTGCACGCTGGCTGCGGGCACCGTCTGCAATTGCCCGGCCTGCGAGACGATCGCAGACCCATCATCGGTGGGGGCTTGAGCGTGTTGCGCGCCATTTTTGGCTTGCTGGGCATCCAGCGGCTCACGCCGTGCAGCGGCGGTCTGCGACACGGCTTGCTGATAAAACTGATCCCGCCGGGGCAGATTCTCGCGCTCGACGCCCCAAGCCAGACAGGCTCTTAGAATACATCGGATCAGTCAAGGACACTCTGCATAACGCTGTCGAGAGTCCTTAAGATAGCCCGACGCTGCAAATAACCTTCCCTGCGAAGGGTCTCATTTACCTAAGATGTTATGACTGGAGTTGTCCATGGAAGGTTTGTCGCCAGCACTTGAAAAAAAATTGGCTGCGGCGGTGGACAACATGCCGGCTTTTCCGCAAAGTGTCCAGAAAATTCTGGAACTCACGCGCGATGTGGCTTGTTCCCCGAAAGACCTCGTGCAGGTGATCGACAAAGATCCCGTGGTAACAGTGAAGGTCTTGCGAGTTGTTAATTCAGCTTATTTTGGCTTGTCAGATCCGATCACCTCAATCGACCATGCCGTGGTTTTTATGGGGTTTAACCTGATCAAGAATCTGGCGCTGGGCATTGCCGCACTGGGCATGTTGCCCTCCGATGCGCGATCGGGGTTTGATGGCCAGCGCTACCTGATGCATTCGCTCACCACCGCTGGTTTCTCCCGCCATCTGGCCAAATCTTTGCGATTGGGCGACGCCAATGACTGTTTTATTGTGGGTTTGCTGCATGACTTTGGCAAGGTGGTGATGGCGCAGTTCATGCCTGCAGAATTTCAGCAAGCGCTGACGCTAAGTCATGAAAAAGAGATCACGTTGCATCGCGCGTTGCAAGAAGTCGCGGGTGTGGATCACGCATTGGCGGGAGCCATGCTGGCACAAAAATGGCGATTTGCCGATGAACTGGTGCAGACCATTCAATTCCAGCATCAACCAGAGTTGGCAGATACCAACATGATGGCGTGCGTCTGGGCCGCCAACCAAATCAGTAAAAAACTTGATTTTGATTTTGGCGGCTATGTTTTGGTCGAAGAGTTACCCCCAACCGTGAACGCACGCTTACGGGGCACACTCGATTCAGTCATGGATGCGTTGGGTGATCTGGATGAACTGGTGCATGAAGCCCGTCTGTTTATCAAAAACTGAACCACACTGGTAGTCCGCTTCACCAATACCGATACATAAAATCGCGTCTTTTTCCGCCATGCGTCGTTGTTCGTCGTTGCCATAGCTACGGCTATGGCGTCTCCTCTCGCCTAGCCTGACGAAAAAATCCGTCCATTTTATTTTGCATTGGTTTTGATGAAACGGACTACTAGCTACTGGCACCCAGCGCCAGTGCGTGCGCGCGTGAGGCAGCCAGTTCGACCGGATCAGGTGCCACGCGCGTCGGCCAGCCCTGCAAATGCTGCTCGGTGATATCTGCCAGCGCGGTGATCCACTCGGTCTGGTCATTCAGGCAGGGGATGTAATGGAATTCCTTGCCACCCGACGTCAAAAATGCCGCACGCCCTTCCTGGTCGATTTCTTCCAGCGTTTCCAGACAATCGCTGGTAAAGGCCGGGCAGATCACGTCCACGCGCTTGACGCCTGCCTGCGCCATGGCGATCAACGACGGTTCGGTATAGGGTTCGAGCCACTTGGCGCGCCCCAGGCGGGACTGAAACGTCACCTTGAACTGGTCTTGGTTCAAGTCAAGCGCTTGCGCCAACAGGCGCGCGGTCTTCATGCATTCACAGTGGTAGGGGTCACCCAGGTGCAGGGTGCGCTCGGGTACGCCATGAAAGCTCATCACCAGTACATCCGGGTGGCCGTTGGCTTGCCAGTGGCCGTGTATGCGCGCCGCCAATGCCGCGATGTAGCGCTGATCGTCGTGGTAATGGTTGACAAAGCGTAGCTCAGGAATCGTGCGCGTCTTGCCGCTCCACTGATAGACCGCGTCCCACAGGCTGGCAGTCGTCGTGGCGGAATACTGCGGGTACGCGGGCAACAACAAGATGCGCGTGGCACCCGCGGCCTTGAGTGCGTCGAGCTGGCTGGCGATAGACGTCTTGCCGTAGCGCATGGCCCAGCGAACTTGCACGTCGTGCCTGCGCTGGCCCAACCAGCCTTGCAGCATCTTGGCCTGTTTGTCTGTCCACACCTGCAAGGGCGAACCATCGGGCGTCCAGACGGTGGCGTACTTGGCAGCGGATTTGGCCGGGCGCACGCGCAGGATGATGCCGTGCAAGATCATCAGCCAGATCAGACGCGGGATTTCCACCACGCGCGGGTCACCTAAAAATTCGGCCAGAAAGCGGCGCACGTCGGCTGCTTTGGGCGACTCCGGGGTGCCCAGGTTGCAGTACAGAACCGCCGTGCGTGCGGGCTGGCCGTGGGTGTAGGGCGGCTCGGCGGCAAAGGGTGAGCGCAGTAAGGACATGTGGCGACGTTGTTAACGTGAAATCAGGGTTTTAAGGGCGTGAGCGTCAGCGTGTTGCGCGCGTTGGCAGCCACATCGGCTTCGCTGAGGTACATCTGCAGGTAGCCACCGGCCATGTACGCAGGTGCCTGGTCGCTGTAGTGGCTACTGAACAACACACCGCTTTGGCCCACCGGGTTGATGCCACGCGCCTGCGCGGGGTCGGCAAAGTCGATGATGCGCCGGGTGGACGGGCCATACGTAACGGCCCACGGCGCCGGCCCGAGCGGAGACGACAGGTTGTTGGGGACTTCATGCGCACCCGGTGCTTCAAACGGCCCGACGTTGAAGAGCATGCCCAGCAAGGCTTGTGAACCCAGCGGGTGCTTGTGCGTGAGCGTGTGTGCCTTACCCCAGGCCCAGTCGTTGGGGCTCTTGCCCAGGGTCGCGCGCAAGTGGGTCATGGTGTTGTTCCAGGCCAGTCGCACGATGTCCTTACGTGATTCCTTGGCTGGTGTTTTGGCGTTGTCCCACCAAGGTGACGCCTCGTCGGCTGCCAGCCGTGGCAAGGCCAGGTCCAGCGCGCGCGTGCCCAGCAGCGTCTTGAACTGTGTGGTACCCAATTCATCGGCCATCGCCGCCTTGGCCAGTTCATAAATAAACTGCGAAAAAACCGTTGGCGGAATATTCAGCAGCGAATACTGTCCGTCCCACTGCACCAGGCTGTCAAACACCGATCGCTCCAGCGGGTCGCGCACCACGTCGCTGAGCTCAGGCATGATCGGCTCAAGCACACGCCAGAAATAGCCGGTCTGCGTGCTCAGTTGCAACGACTGCGTGTTGAGCGCGTTCCATTGCAGCGCGTTGTTGCCCAAGCGGTCTTCCAGCGCCTGCGCCCGGTCGTAAAGGTTGTAATAACCCGCAATCGGCAGCCCGCTGGTGGAGCGTGGCTGATGGTTGGCTGAGACGATGTAGCCGCGCGGCGGATTTTCTTCTTGCGGGTTGTCGCTAAAGCGGTAAAAGCCCAGCTTGTCCGCGTGTTCGTCGTCACCTTGCAGCATCAGGTGTGGCTGCGTTCCGGCGGGCCGGATCGGCAGTTTGGCTGCGGCCCACCAGCCGATATCACCCGCCGCGCTGGCCCACACCACGTTCAGGCCAGGCGCGTGAATGTTGCTGGCGGCCTGGCGCGCCTTGACCAGCGTGTCGGCGCGGTTGAGCTGGTAAAACGCCTCCAGAATCGGGTTGTCGGTTTCCAGAAAGGCCCACCACATGGCTACTGGTGCGCCGGCGCTGGCGTAGTTGAGCTCTTGCTTGAAAGCGCTGGTGATGATGGGGCCGTGCGCAGAGCGCTGCAGCGTCAGCTTGACCGGATTGGCCCCCTTGACCTTGATGACGGTCTCTTCGGTCTGCAAGTCCACCCATTGGCCCTGGGACCAAACCTGGTTGGGGTTGCGCGGGTTGACATTTTCCACGATCAGGTCCAGATCGTCGTTCTGGAACATCGTCAGGCTCCAGCCAAATTGCGTGTTGTGCCCCAGCATGGCGGTGGACAACAGCGCCTGAAAATGACCGTAAAGCTCAAAGCCCGGTGCCTTCAGGTGAGCCTCGTACCAGACCGACGGCACCGAAAACCCGATGTGTGGATCGCCTGCCAGCATCGGCTTGCCGCTGGAAGTACGCACGCCCGACACGGCCCAGGCGTTGCTGCCCTCGTAGAGCGCCACGCCGGTGCGCTCTTGCACCTCGGTGCTCACCTGCGCGATCTGGCTCAGGGCTTTCCAGTTGGGTTCGGCCCGCGCGGCGGCGGTTTGCGCTGGTGCCGTGGTTACGCCCAACGGGTTCCATTCCAGATCAAACATGCGCAGGTAATCGGGCCCGAGACGATCGCGCACAAAGGTCAGCACCGGTTCGGTCTTGAACGCGGCGGCAAAGCTGTAAGCCAGGTAGCCAGAGACGGCCATACTGTCTTGCAAGGTAAACGCCTTTTTGGGAATCCCCAGCAGATCAAACTCCACCGGCGCGGGCTTGCGCGCCAGAAACTGATTGATGCCGTCCAGATAGGCGTTTTGCGCGCGCACCGCCGGGCTGGCAGGGTCCATTGCAGCCACCATGGCTGCCGCGCGTTCGTTCAGACGCAGGGTGCGGAACAATGTATCGGTCTTGACCAGGTCCGGTCCCAGCACCTCAGCCAGCTCACCCTTGGCCAGACGACGCATGATCTCCATCTGGAACAGTCGGTCTTGTGCGTGTACAAACCCCAGCGCGCGGTACAAGTCGTTTTCGTTACCCGCCTGGATGTGGGGAACACCTCGTTCGTCATAGCGAACGGTCACGGTGCTGGTCAGTCCTTTGAGCGCCAGCTCACCATCGCGCTGCGGTTGGCGCGACTCAAAGTACCAGAATGCACCCAGTCCCACCAGCAACAGCAGGCTGGCCAAAACGGCGATCAGAATCTTCAGGGTAAAGCGCATGGTGTAACAGCGTTGTGCGGGATGAACAGGTTGGCATCATATCGGCAGCAACGCGCACGCGCTGTGTGCGCTGCGCACGGCCCCTTCCAGCGTGGCCGGGTAGGGGCCAGCCACGTAATCGCCACACGCAACCAGCCCGGGTGCAATGACGGCACCGGGGCGCGTCAACCCCGGCGTGCAGGCAAAGGTGGCGCGCTTTTCCACCACGGCTTGCACGGCTTGCAAGTCCAGACCCAGTTGATTGCGGGCCTGCGCCAGCACCTGCGCCTGTAACGTGGCGCGGTCAGCCTGGCTGGCGCTGACCACAAACGCCAGCAAACCTGCCAGGCCACCGAGCTGGCCGCGGTCAAAGACAAATTGCGCGGGCTGACCCGGGGCGCTGCGCAATGCCAGCATCGGTTGCGTCAAATGCGCTTTTGGCGACCAGGCGTACACGGTGGTGATGGCTTCAAAGCGCAGGTGGCGCGCGCAAGTGGCCCACGTCGTCATCCGGGATGCTATCAAGGGTGGAGCTGTATGTGCAGATTCCATAAGGGCTAGAGCCATATTTTCTGCCGAACCGGCAAGGACCACCGCGTCAAACGGCTGCCCGTCAACACGCCACGCAGCGCCGTCTGGCACCAGCGCCGTCACGCGGTGCGCCAGGTGCAGGGTGCTGCCGTGTTGCGACAGCCACTTGACGGCCGCCTGCGGCAGCAACGCGCCCAGATCGACCCTGGGCAGCAACAGGCGCGAGCCGCCGCGCACGCCAAACAAGGCGTCGTGCAACACGCGCAGGAACACGGCCGCGCCGGCGTGCTGGATGGGCGTGTTCAGCGCCGACACACACAGCGGCTCGATCAGGTCGGCACGTACCCGTGCGGGCAGCGTCTGGCACAGATCGGCCACACTCAAAGTGGCATCGCAGGTAAAACGCTGCCAGCGCCAGCGTAGCGCGGCGCGCAGCAGCGCGGCCTTGTCAGACCACGACCAGCCGCGCGCGCCCAGGATGCCTGCCGCAGCGTCCAGCGGCGTGGGCCCAGAGCCAAAACGGATGCCGCTGCCGTCGGCAAATTGCAGCGTCATGGGCAGGTTCAGCAGCACTTGCGCCGGATCGACGCCCACCTGGCGCATCAGTTGCAGTGTTTCGGTGTAGGCGCCAATCAAAATGTGTTGGCCGTTGTCCAGCGTGACGCTGCTGCCGTCGGGCAACGTGGCGGGCAAAGACCTGGCGCGGCCGCCCCACTGACGCGACGCTTCAAACACGGTCACGTGGTGGGCGGCCTGGGTGGCTTTGACGGCTGCCGCCAACCCCGCCCAGCCGCCGCCCACCACGGCCACCTTCAGCGGGGCACGCTTTGGCAACTGCATCTGCGTCAGACCCGGCCCAGCGCCTGGACTTTCCAGGCCAGCCAGAACTTGCGCAGCGGCGTCAGGGCGATACGCTGGTGCAGCACAGCAAAGCCTTCGCGTTCAATCTCGGCCAGCAGCGCGCGGTAGATGCTGGCCATCATCAGCCCCGGCTTTTGCGCGCGCCGGTCAGCCCCCGGCAGCGCGGCCAGCGCTTGCGCGTACAGGCCACGTGCGCGTTCGGCCTGAAACCGCATCAGCGTGGTAAAGCGTTCGCTGTAGCGGCCCTGCAAGATGTCCGCTGCCGTCACGCCAAATTGCTGCAGTTCGTTGACCGGCAGGTAGATGCGGCCACGGCGTGCGTCTTCGCCCACGTCTCGGATGATGTTGGTGAGCTGCAGCGCCTGCCCCAGCGTGTGCGCGTACTGTGTGGTTTCAGGGCGGGTTTGGCCAAAAATCTGCGCCGCCACCTCGCCCACCACACCGGCCACCAGATGGCAATAGCGTTGCAAGCCAGGGTAGTCGAGGTAGCGCGTTTGCTGCAAATCCATCTGGCAGCCTTCGATGACAGCCAGCAACTGCGTGGCCTGGATGCCGTAGCGCTGCGCGGCGGGCAGCAACGCCTTCATCAAGGGGTGCGACGGCTGCCCGGCAAAGGTTTGCTGTACCTCGGTCTGCCACCACGCAAGCTTGGCTGCGGCCACGCCGGGGTCGGTGGCTTCGTCAACCACGTCGTCCACCTCGCGGCAGAATGCATAAAAAGCGGTGATGGCCTCACGCTGGGGCGCGGGCAAAAACAGAAACGCGTAGTAAAAGCTGCTGCCGGTAGCGAGCTTTTGCGCGGCGATTTGCTGCGCGGTGGCCGGGGTCGCCACGGCGGGCTCCGTGGTGGTCAGTTTTTGGGCTTGTCCAACACCGCGCCAACCACGCCGGCCAGGTTGGACTTGAGCGCCTTGCGGTACTCGCTGACGTAAAAGTCAACCGCTTTGGCCTCGTCGGCGGCAGTGGGGTTTTCGGCGGTGGACAAAAAGTTGAACGCGTTGTAGCGCCCGGCGGCAAACAGAATCGCCGCACTGGCTTCGCCCGCTTGGCCGCCTTGCGCCATGCGGTTGGCCAGGTCGATGAACTCGTCAACGCGCTTCAAAAATTCCGGAGGGTAAGACATGGATTACTTTCGTCAATAAAACACCTGAATCGGTGCGGGCCGGAGCCTGCACCTGCATGAACGGGGCAAACGCGCTGTCGGGCAGGGCGTCAAGGTACTCGATGCGCTCGATCACGGAAAAACCGGTGTGCTGGCCAGCGGCAAATTGTTGTTCGCGCGCGGCGTAGGTGCGACCGCCCTGGCTGCGGAAATCTGAATAACGCGTGGCAAAGTCCATGCTGCGCGTGCCCACTTCCATCACCCCGCGCGAGCGCACGATGTGGCCGCTGGCCCGGTCCACGTGGATCACCAGCTTGAGCAGTGGCTCCAGTTCGAGTTCGATCACCTGCAACGTGTTGCCGTTGTCGTCAGCCTCTGTGCCCAGGTCATGGGTTTCGCTCCAGCGCGCCAGCATATTCCACGGCAGCGCCACGCGTGCGGCCTGCAACACAATGGCGCTGCGCAGCGCCGGTGTTGCGGGTTTGCTTTGTTGCCAGGCCATTGGGCCGATCAGCGTGCGCACCTCTTGCCCGGAGCTGTAGGTAATTTCATTGCGAAAGCGGTCTGGCCCCTTGAACAAGCGCACCAGCGCACCCTCGCCGCGGCTGAAGCTGGTGGTGGTGCCGGTCTGCCGGATCGCCGCCGGGGGTTGTTCGCCGTAGCGGGCTACAAGCTGGTCCCGAACCGATTGCGGTGCAGCGGCATGCGCCGTATTACTGAGCCAGAGGCCCAGCAACATCAACAAAAAGATGGCAAAGGATTTCAAGAACTGAACTTTCAAGGCGGCCCGCCGACGTGCAATAGCCGCCGCAGTAATGCGGGATGATACCTTTTCAGGGCGTTTGCCCCATACGCAGCGCGCGCCACAGCAGCAGCGGCAAGTCGGCAGCCGTCAGCCGCACACGACCGCGCCACGGGATGCAACCTTGATGCTCAATTTTCTCCAGCACGCGCAGGCCGCCTTGCACGACCAGCCGCAGCTCCCAGCCCATGCGCCCGGGCAAGGCCAGCGCAAGTGCTGCACCTTTTAGCATCATTTCCCTTGCCAGTGCTGCCTGATGTGCTATCAATAGGGATGCATTTTGGGACGTGCTGACGGGCTTGAAATCGTCCTGCGACACGCCAAACTGCGCCATGCTGCTCTGCGGGATGTACCAGCGCTGGCGCGGCACGTCCACGCTCACGTCCTGCCAGAAGTTGATCAGTTGCAAGGCGGTGCAGATCTGGTCGCTTTGCGCCACGCTTGCCGGGTCATGGATGCCGTAGAGGTGCAGCAGCAGGCGTCCCACCGGGTTGGCCGAACGGCGGCAATAGTCCAGCAGATCGGTCTGGTTGGCGTAGCGCGTGCCGCTGGCGGTGTAGCGCACGTCTTGTTCAAACGCGTCCAGCAAATCCAGCAGGGGTTGCAGCGGTAACTGGTGTTGGCGCATCGCTTGCACCAACGGCTCAAACACGGCGTGCCAATGCTCGCCCGGGGGGTGTGCCTGAGCCACAGCCAACAGGTCGGCGCGGTAGGCAGCCAGATGGGTCAGCCGGGTGTCGGCAGCGTCGTGGCCTTCGTCGGCCAGGTCGTCTGCGGTGCGGGCAAAGTGATAGATCGCCCGCACCGCAGGGCGCAGGGCGGGCGGGCACAGCCAAGACGCGACCGGGAAGTTTTCATCGTGTTGGACGCTGGACAACTGCATGATGGTCAGCGTAGTGCACGGATGGGTGGGTGCGGGTTGGAGGCTCTCTGAATCTTGCCCCTACAACGCAGGCCGCTGCATGGTGCAACTGGTGGGCGCTTGGGCAGCTGCGGCTGTCACGGTTTTAATCACCCGAAAGCCATAACCGGAGCCTTCCACGTCAAACGTAACACCCGGCGTGCCCAGCTTGTCCATCAGCCCCACCACCAGCGTTTGCTGAAACTGGTGATCGGTTGCACGCATGTGGCCAGACTGAGCATAAAAAGTGACGTTAGCCGTTTCCAGTAGTGCGGCAACAGCTACAGAATCCGTAGTCCCTGCAGCCTCCATTGCTTGCACCAGTGCCTGCACCATCAACTGCATGCGCATGTGCACATAGTCGTCCTGAGGCTGGGGAAAACGCTGCCGGAATGCCTTGTAAAAGGCAGCACTTTGCGGCGTGGCCACGTTGGGCAGCCAATCGGCCACCGCCACCACTTTGCCCACACCGGCTTCGCCGATGGCCGCCGGCGCACCCAGCGCGTTGCCATAAAAGGTGTAAAACTTGCCGTCAAAGCCCACCTCGCGCGCGGCCTTGACCAGCAGCGTCAGGTCGTTGCCCCAGTTGCCGGTAATCACCGCCTGAGCGCCGCTGGCCTTGATCTTGGCCATGTAGGGTACAAAGTCTTTGACGCGCCCTACCGGGTGCAGCTCGTCGCCCACGATGCGCACGTCAGGGCGTTGCAAGCCCAGTTGTCGGCGAGCCTCGCGCGCCACCGCTTGGCCAAAACTGTAATCCTGCCCCAGGATGTACACGCTGCTCAGCGCCGCGTCATCACGTAACACCGACATCAGCGCGCTCATACGCATGTCGGCGTGCGCATCAAACCGAAAGTGCCAGAAGCTGCATTTTTCATTGGTCAGAATCGGATCGACCGCCGAGTAGTTCAGAAACAGCACGCGGCGCGCTGGTTCGCGCTCGTTATGCTTGTTGATGGCATCGATCAACGCGGCGGCCACAGCAGACGAATTGCCCTGCAAAACCACCTGCGCACCTTGGTCAATGGCGGCCTTGAGCACCGTCAACGCTTCCTCAGACTGGCCTTTGCTGTCAAAACGCTGCAACAGCAAGGCAGACGCCTGGGCCTGGCCCGCCAGCTTGACACCACCGGCCGCATTCACACGTTCAGTAGCCCACAGCAGGTTGCGAAACACGGCCTCACCGGTATTGGCAAACGGGCCGCTCAGACCCTCGATCAGCGCCAGCTTGATCGGCTCGGCTGCCTGCGTCAGCGTTGTCAGCGCCAACGCGCCAACCAACAACAGGCTTTTCATCACTTTTTGCAAAAACAGGAACATCAGAAAAATTCTCTTTGTAAGTCTAAAAAAAAACGGCCATGAGGCGTGAACGCACCTGACCCCAACGAGGCCAAGAGTGTAACTGGCCATAAATTTGCAACTTTATTGATAGCTGTCAGCGCATACCCTGTAACGGCCAAGAGCACTTTTTGCAAACCAAGGGCGTGTCAAGCTGCTTTACAGGCCATCGGCGCAGATCGCATCCAGCGGCCAGCGTGGCTTGACGTCAAAAGCATAGACGGTATCGGCCTGCTGGCAGCCCGACTGCAGCCGCATGGCCGCCGCCATGGCAATCATGGCGCCGTTGTCGGTGCACAAGTGCAGTTCGGGGTAATGCACCCGCACGCCCAGCCGTGCGCAAGCGTCATCAAGCTGACGGCGCAATTCCCGGTTGGCCCCTACGCCACCGGCCACCACCAGTCGCTTGAGGCCGGTCAGCTTGAGCCCCGCCAGCGACTTTTTCACCAGCACCTCCACAATGGCCGCTTGGGTGGACGCAGCCAGATCGGCCAACACCTGCGTGGGCATGTCCTGCACCGCACAGCCTTGTAGAGTCGCGCATTTTTTTGACTGCACCAACACTGCCGTTTTGAGCCCGGCAAAAGAAAAGTCCAGATCCCCACTGTGCAGCAGAGGTCTGGGTAATTTGTAGGCACTTGGCTTGCCCTGCTGCGCCAACTGCCCCAGCGCCGCACCACCCGGGTACGGCAGCCCCAGCATCTTGGCGGATTTGTCAAACGCTTCACCGGCCGCGTCGTCAATGCTTTCACCCAACATCTGATACTGCCCAACCCCATCGACGCGCATCAATTGCGTGTGCCCGCCCGACACCATCAGCGCCACAAACGGGAACACCGGTGGGTCAGCGCTTAAAAATGGCGACAACAAGTGGCCTTCCAGGTGGTGCACCCCCAGCACCGGTTTGCCCAGCGCCGCGCCCAGCGCACAGGCCACGCCAGCCCCCACCAGCAAGGCCCCGGCCAAGCCAGGTCCACGCGTAAAAGCCAGCACATCCACATCAGCCAACGCCCGGCCCGACTCGGCCAGCACTTGCTCGGTCAGTGGCAACACGCGGCGAATATGGTCGCGGCTGGCCAGCTCTGGCACCACACCGCCGTAGGCCTGGTGCATTTCGATCTGGCTGTACAGTGCGTGCGCCAGCAACTCCGGCAAACCGTGCTCGCCAAAGCGCACCAGCGCCACGCCGGTCTCGTCACACGAAGACTCGATACCCAGAACGGTTTGCACGGCTGCCCTTTCACCACCTCAAGCCGGTTCGCAGTCCGGGCGAACGATGCCTTGCGGCAACGCTCACACCGGTTCCCGGTATTGCTCTTCCAGCAGTTTGGCCTGCGCTGCGGCCAGCCGCGCAATCGGCACACGCGGCCCCGAGCACGACACGTAATTGAGCTTGATGTGGTGGCAAAAGCGGATCGAACCCGGGTGTCCGCCGTGTTCGCCGCAGATGCCCACTTTCAGATCCGGATTGGTGTCGCGGCCATTTTTGACGGCCATTTTCATCAGCTGGCCCACGCCCTTGATGTCAAGCACCTCAAACGGGTTGTCTTCCAGAATGCCGGTTTCGTTGTAGAACGGCAAAAACTTGTTTTCCGCGTCTTCGCGGCTGAACGAAAACGTGGCCTGGCTCAAGTCGTTGGTGCCAAATGAAAAGAACTCTGCCGTTTCGGCCATGCGCCCGGAGCGCATACACGCACGCACCACCTCCAGCATCGAGCCAAACTTGAACTTCACGTCAATGCCATGGGTGGCACGCACTTCTTTGGCGATGCGCTGCACATAGCTGTGAATGCGCTTGAGCTCTTCCACCGTGGCCACCTGCGGCACCATGATCTCGGGGTAGATTTCAATGCCCTGTTTGCCACACAGCGCCGCCGCTTCCAAAATGGCGCGGATTTGCATGCAATAGATTTCAGGGTAGGTAATGCCCAGGCGCACACCACGGTGCCCCAGCATGGGGTTCACCTCAGCCAACGCGCGCACTTTTTTCAGCACTTTTTCTTTTTTGGCAATGACGTCATCTTCCATGTGCGAGCGCTTGAAGGTGTTCAGTGCGGACGTCAACGGCGTCAAACCATCGGCATACTGCTGGTACAGCTTGGGGTTGAGCATCTTCAAGGTGGCAGGCAGGTCTTCCAGCGCCTTGATGGTGTCGCGCAACTGGTGCAAGTGCGATATTTCCACTTCCAGTTGGCCCGCGGTGGGCAAAAATTCATGCATCGGCGGGTCCAGCAGCCGCACGGTGACCGGCAAGCCTTTCATGGCCTTGAAAATGCCCTTGAAATCCGCGCGCTGAATGGGCAGCAGCCGCTCCAGCGCGGCCTGACGCTCTTCCAGCGTCTCGGCCAGAATCATCTCTTGCACAATCGGCAACCGGTCGGTGGCGTTGAACATACGTTCGGTGCGGCACAGACCAATGCCCATGGCACCAAATTCACGCGCGCGCACGGCGTCCACCGGCGAGTCGGCGTTGGCCATCACCTTGAGCACCGCAACCTCATCGGCCCAGGCCAGCAAGGTGTTCATTTCTTCAGAAAACTCCGCATCGACCGTGGGCACCTCACCGGCATAAACCCGGCCCGTGCCGCCGTCGATGGTGACGATGTCGCCTTCTTTGAGCACCGTGTCTCCCACGCGGGCGCTGCGCAACTGGTCGTTGATGACGATGTCTTCGCAGCCCGACACGCAGGGCTTGCCCATACCGCGCGCCACCACCGCCGCGTGCGACGTCTTGCCGCCACGGCTGGTCAAAATGCCCTGCGCCTGGAAAAAGCCGTGAATGTCTTCGGGCTTGGTTTCCTCGCGCACCAGAATAATTTTTTCACCGGTGCGCCCGCGGGTCTCGGCCGTGTCGGCGTCAAACACAATCTTGCCCGAGGCTGCGCCGGGCGATGCGGCCAAGCCTTGGGCCAGGTATTTGCCATGAAAGTTGGGTGCCAGCTGCGGCACCAGCAACTGCTCAAGTACGGCGGGTTCGATGCGCAACAGCGCGCGCTCTTTGGTAATCAGCCCTTCGTGAAACATCTCCACCGAGGTGCGCACCATGCCGCGCGCGTTCATCTTGCCATTGCGCGTTTGCAGGCAGTACAAAACGCCTTTTTCGATGGTGAACTCAAAGTCTTGCACCTCATGGTAGTGCGACTCCAGCCGCTGACGCAGCGTGATGAGCTGGCGGTAAATCTCGGGCATTTCGTGTTCCATCTCGGCAATCGCCTTGGGCGTGCGGATGCCCGCCACCACGTCTTCGCCCTGCGCGTTGACCAAATACTCGCCAAAAATCAGGTTTTCACCCGTGCCAGGGTTGCGCGTAAAGCCCACGCCCGTACCAGAGTCGTTGCCCATGTTGCCAAACACCATGGTGCACACGCTGACCGCCGTGCCGTTGGCCTGCGCTTTGGTGATGCGAAACTGCTTGCGGTAGTCCACCGCACGCCTGCCCATCCACGACCTGAACACCGCGCCGACGGCAATTTCAAGCTGCACGAACGGATCCTGCGGAAACGGCTGGCCACTTTGACGCTGCACAATCGCCAAAAACTCATCCGCCAGTTCTTTCAGGTGCCCGGTGTTCAGGTCCACGTCCTGGGGTGCGCCGTATTTGCGCTTGACCGCCACCATCGCCTGGTCAAAATGCTCGTCACTGATGCCCAGCGCAATCTTGCCAAACAACTGGATAAAGCGGCGGTACGCGTCGTAGGCAAAGCGCGCGTTACCGGTTTGGGCAATCAAGCCCTGCAACGACACCGCGTTCAGACCCAGATTCAAAATGGTGTCCATCATGCCTGGCATCGACATCGCCGCACCAGAGCGCACCGACACCAGCAGCGGATTGTTGCCGTCGCCAAAGCCCTTGCCGGTCTTGGCCTCCAGCGCCGCCATGTGGCTACGAATTTCATCCATCAACCCATCGGGCAACTGGTTTTTCTCCAGATACGCATTGCAGGCATCGGTGCTGGCGGTAAACCCGGGCGGCACATTCAAGCCAATTTGCGTCATCTCGCACAAGTTGGCACCCTTGCCGCCCAGCAGCATCTTGTTTTTGCCATCGCCCTCTTCAAATGCAAACACGAACTTTTTGCTGCCAGCCATGATGTGTCCTTTGTGAAAGTGTGAAAAAAGTGGGTTGAATTCTTGCTGGGGCGAATTATGCTGTGCGCCAAGACATCAACCCACGCCAGCGCGGCTGGGTTGGTCACTGCCGGATCAGATCTGCCCCTTTGGGTGGTTTGAATTCAAACACGCTGGCCGCCAGCGGCGCATTGGCCTGAAAATTCTCAAAGGTCAGCACCGAGCGCTGACCAAAGCTGTCCAGGATGTCAAGGACTTTCAACACGGCACCTGCGTTGGCCTGCGCCATAAACCCAAGCTGCACCGATTGCAATTGACCGTCGTTGGCGCGTGGTGTAGCCAGCACCCATTGCAAGCCATCCCGCAGCGGCCCGTCGGTGAGCACAAAATTGGCACCCAAGGCTTTGATATTGGTCGCCGTGGCAATCAGCGCCGCCGGGGTGGAGCCCAGCGCACTGGCCTGGCGGCGCGCCGTCACCTGGTTCAGGTCGGCGTCGTACACCCACAACGTCTGTCCGTCGGCAACGATGGTTTGCGCAAAGGGTTTGAGGTAACTGAAGCGGAAACGGTCAGGACGAACAAATTCAAACGTGCCGCTTGACGTCTTGACGCGCGGCGCTTGCCCCTCTTTGGCCGCAGAGGTGACCACCTGGGTAAAACCAGCCTTGCCAGCATGCACCGAGCGCATGAAATCTTCCAGGCTTTTCAGGCCTGTAGCCCAGCTATTTCCTGCGCAAGATGCTGCTATAAAAATAGCAAAAAAGAAGTGTTTCACCAGCTGTTCGTTGCCTCACTCGTTACGCGCCGGAACCAGAATGTCGCGCTGGCCGCTGCCGCTCATGGCACTCACCAATCCGGCTTTTTCCATGTCTTCCACCAGCCGCGCGGCGCGGTTGTACCCAATCTTGAGGTGGCGCTGCACCAGCGAGATGCTGGCACGCCGGTTCTTCAGCACCACCTCCACCGCCTGGTCGTACAGCGGGTCTTTTTCGCCACCGCCAGCACCGTCGAACGCGCCCGCGCCGTCGTCGCCATCGACCGTGCCGCCTTCCAGAATGCCGTCAATGTAGTTGGGCTCGCCCTGGCTCTTGAGGTAGGTCACCACCCGGTGCACCTCTTCGTCGCTGACAAAGGCCCCGTGCACGCGGATGGGCAAGCCCGTGCCACTGGCCATGTACAGCATGTCGCCCATGCCCAGCAGGGCTTCGGCACCCATCTGGTCCAGGATGGTTCGGCTATCGATCTTGCTGCTGACCTGAAACGCAATGCGCGTGGGGATATTGGCCTTGATGAGCCCGGTAATCACGTCCACGCTGGGGCGTTGCGTGGCCAGTATCAGGTGGATACCGGCCGCGCGCGCTTTTTGCGCCAGCCGGGCAATGAGCTCTTCGATCTTTTTGCCCACCACCATCATCAGGTCGGCCAGCTCGTCGATCACCACCACAATGTGCGGCAGCCGGTCAATCGGCTCGGGGGCCTCAGGCGTCAGGCTGAACGGGTTGGTGATGAACTCACCCCGCGCCTTGGCCTCGTCCCACTTGGTGTTGAACCCAGCCAGATTGCGCACGCCCATCTTGCTCATGAGTTTGTAGCGGCGTTCCATCTCGGCCACGCACCAGGTGAGCGCGTTGGCGGCCTGCTTCATGTCGGTGACCACCGGGCACAGCAGGTGCGGAATGCCCTCATACACCGACATTTCGAGCATCTTGGGGTCGATCATGACCAGGCGCACGTCATGCGCTTCGGCCTTGTAGAGCATGCTCAGAATCATCGCGTTGATTCCCACCGACTTGCCCGAACCGGTGGTGCCTGCCACCAGCACGTGCGGCATCTTGGCCAGATCGGCCAGCACCGGATTGCCGACAATGTCTTTGCCCAACCCCATGGTCAGCAAGGACTTGGCCTGGTGGTAGGCCTGCGAGCCCAGTATTTCAGCCAGACGAATCGTCTGCCGTTTGGCGTTGGGCAACTCCAACGCCATCGTGGTCTTGCCCGGAATCGTCTCGACCACGCGGATCGAGACCAGGCTAAGCGAACGCGCCAGGTCTTTGGCCAAGCCCACAATCTGCGAGCCTTTGACGCCGGTGGCGGGTTCAATTTCGTAGCGCGTGATCACCGGCCCGGGCTGGGCCAGCACCACCGCCACCTCGACGCCAAAGTCGCGCAGCTTCTTTTCGATCATGCGGCTGGTCATCTCCAGCGTCTCGGCAGCCACAGCTTCTTGACGTACTTGCGCTGCGTCAAGCAAATCTACCTGAGGCAGTTTGGTGTCGGGCAGTTCCTGGAACAAGGGCTTTTGCCGTTCCTTTTGCACACGATCACTTTTGGGGAGTTCCACCGCCACCGGCTCCACCACCACGACCGGTGGCTTGGCATGGCTAACAACCGCTTCTTGACGCTCTTGCACCAGCACCAGCTCACGCGCCTGCGCCGCCTGCTGGCCCAACGCCAGGTCTTCTTGTACTTCCAGCTGTTCGCGACGCGACTCAATCTGCGCAAACAGCCAGCCACCCAGGCGTTCGGCCCATTGCAGCCAAGAAAAACCAAACACCAGCGCCGTACCCGGCACCATCACGCAGATGACCAACAATCCGGAACCGGTAAACCCCAGCCACTGCATTCCAAGCGGCCCCAGCAGATAACCCAACACACCACCACCGTGCCCGGGCAACTGAGCCTCGTGGCTGTAAAAACGCGTCCACTCCAGCGTGGCACTGGCAGCCAGCAGCAAGCCCAACCCGAACCAGAAGCGCAACACGGGCCAAGGCGAGGATTGAGATGGCCCAGAGGTGGCAGACAAAGGCGCGTCACGGTCGCGCAACCAGCGCGCCAGCGCGCCCAACCAGACCCGCACCGCTGCGGCCACGCACCACCAGACGGAATAGCCCAACAAAAAGTAGCTGGCATCAGCCAACCAGGCCCCCATGACCCCCAGACGGTTCACCGTGGGCGCGCCGGTGCCCGAGGTGGACCAAGCGGCATCCGACAAAGAAAAGCTCGCCAACGCCACCAGCCAGAACAAGCACAGCACCAGCCCGGCCAGCAGCGACAGCTCTGCAGAAAACCGACGCCAGCCAACGCGCTCAGGCGTCTGCGCGGGGGGTTGCTGGAGGTGGCGAAGAAGATAAGTCATGGGCAAGACGGTACAGGCTTTGATTTTGCATGAACAGCCTGTGCATTGTCGCTGCTTGTCGCCTGTAGCTGCGGCTACAGGCTCCGCAGTCGGGCCCAAATTGTCTCGCAACTGCCCACGCTGCGATCCCAAGCCCTCACGAACAATCCCGGATAATGCAGACAGTCTCCAATCTGAAGGCGCATTCCAGTACAAGGCTTATTCATGTCCACCATCCGTCACACCAAAGTTCTGATTCTGGGCTCCGGCCCTGCGGGCTACACCGCCGCCATTTACGCTGCACGCGCCAACCTCAAGCCGCTGCTGATCACCGGCATCGCCCAAGGCGGCCAGCTCATGACCACCACCGAAGTTGACAACTGGCCCGCCGACGTGGACGGCGTGCAGGGGCCGGACCTGATGCAGCGCTTTCTGGCGCACGCCGAGCGCTTTGCCACCGACATCGTGTTCGACCACATCAGCCAGGTCGATTTCTCCAAGCGTCCGTTTACCCTCAAGGGCGACAGCGGCACCTACACCTGCGACGCGCTGATTTTGGCCACCGGGGCGTCGGCCAAGTACCTGGGGCTGCCCAGCGAAGAAGCCTTTATGGGCCGCGGCGTATCGGGCTGCGCCACCTGCGACGGCTTCTTTTACCGCAATGAGGTGTGTTGCGTGGTCGGTGGCGGCAATACCGCCGTTGAAGAAGCGCTGTACCTGTCCAACATTGCCAGCAAGGTCTATTTGATCCACCGGCGCGACAAATTCCGCGCCGAGCCGATCATGATCGACAAGCTGATGGCCAGGGTGGCCGAAGGCAAGATCGAGCTGCGCACGTTTTGCGCGCTTGACGAGGTGCTGGGCGACGCCAGCGGCGTGACCGGCGTGCGCGTCAAAAATGTCAACACCGCCGCCACCGAAGACCTGACGCTCAAAGGCTGCTTCATCGCCATCGGCCACGCGCCCAACACCGACATCTTTCAGGGCCAGTTGGAGATGGCCGGTGGCTACATCGTCACCCGTGGCGGCCAGCAGGGCTTTGCCACCCAGACCAGCGTGCCAGGCATCTTTGCCGCAGGCGACGTGCAAGACCACGTGTACCGGCAAGCGATCACCAGCGCCGGCACCGGCTGCATGGCCGCGCTGGACGCGCAGCGCTTTCTGGAGCAGCAGGAGTAGCGATTCCATTGAGCGGTGAAAGTAAACGGCGTCATACCGATCTGCAACCCTGGGTTAAACCGAGATTGTTCATTAGGGCTTGGGATGGCAGCGAGTGCAGTTGCGAGGCAGTTTTGCCCCGACTGCGAAGCCTGTAGCCGTAGCTACAGGCGACAAAGAGGGGCCTGACTTGGGGTTTTGCCAAAAATGACCGCAAATGCGCCGCTGACACCCAAGCAGCACCGCAGGTGCGCCTAATGGACAATCTCGGTTAAA
>Ga0172372_10002722_pt1 | contig 26563 bp, 16 predicted proteins | sample LakKiv5m_2_FD_114544 | JGI IMG/M metagenome (GOLD analysis project Ga0172372, IMG submission 114544) | Freshwater microbial communities from Kabuno Bay, South-Kivu, Congo - kab_092012_9.5m | ecosystem: Environmental > Aquatic > Freshwater > Lake | place: Democratic Republic of the Congo...
ATTACCACTTTGATAGATACTGTAATAAAAGTCATTGAACTGGTTGCCGATGATGCTCACCCCGTTACAATCGCCCAAACGAACAGCGTTGCTCGCAAAGGTGCCAACACCAAGCAAATCGTTAAAGACACAGCCCGTAACCGAGGCATTGTGTGCACCGGTATTGAGGTTAATGGCTGCAGAAGTGGTTGAGCCAATATTGGCACGAGCAAAGGTCAAGGAGCTAAAGGAAACCCCTGGAACCGAGACATTGAAGGTATGACGAGCGCCGGATACGGGAGATGTAGTGTCGTTGTACAGAATTACATCGGCAGCAGAGCCGGTTAGGCTACTAAAGCCAATCGTGGTGGAACCCCCTGCACCAATAATATTGGAAAGGTCATAACCCCCTGTTGGCGAAAAATAAGTGCCTGGTTCAATGAGGAAATTGATGGAACCTGTGATACCCGCTTGACGCATGGCATTGACAGCCGCAGTCACGGTAGGGAAATTAGCAGTTGCAGAGGAACCGATCACGTAAGTACCACCACTCATCGCCAAGATGTAATTGCGCGTTATCGTATCATTCGCCTGATTAGCGTCAGGACCTAGTCCATTGATATTGCTGACATGGGATGTCACGTCGAAAGAACCCGATCCCGGTGTAGTTAGGCCTGTTGTGAAGGTATGGTCAGCAGTTTGCCCTGTGGTTAAGTTACCCGTCCACGCTTCTGAAACCAAGGATCCTCCGGTCATTTGGTACCCAAGGATTGCCGAAGTAATTGGAGTGAAGCCGGTATTCCGAATTCTTAAAGTAACCGGCGAAGGGGTGGATCCAATCAAAGGCGGAACAGGAGCTTCGATAGACATTGCTTGCAGGTCGGTGCCAGATGGTGTGGAGAAACGATAAACAGAGCCTGAATCAGGAAATATCGTTGAGGTCAGTGTAAGGGTCCCCCCAGCAGAGGTACTTATGGCTGGGGTTAGCCACGATGAGATTGAAGATAGACTCAGGAAATTGGTTGCTGTGGCTGCGGGTTCAGCACGTAGGCCCAGCATTCCGGTGTAGGATCCGGTACCTGCACCCATTACGCCGAAGGCTACTTCGACGGTGTTGGAGGTTTCTAGCAAACGTATCTGGAAATTGTAGTTATTGCCCGTTGCAGCGTAGGCTCGGTATTCTTTCCACTGAACCACGCAAACACGGTCAGGAGCAGTTCCAATGGTCTCGATCCGAATGGACGAGTTGGTTTGACCCTGTAAATCGCGGGCGAAACCGGCGATTTTGGCAGCAAGGGCTGCAGGAGTGATGGCTGTAGTGGATGAAAGCGGGGTATAACTGGAACCGCCTGTATTCACCGAAGGCGTTAAGGTGGATGAACCTAGACATATCCAGCCATTTGCATTAACCGCTAAGCGGTCATATACATAACCGTTGTAAGTGAAATCAAAACCAATCGGAAACCCGACGCCCGTAGCGCCAGAGCTAGCGCCGGCCAAGACCGCCGGGTCAACAAATACCTGATCATCTGTTGTTGCTGTGCCCAGAAGATATCCCCCGGAGATTTCATTGTATGCCGCAGTTGTTCTACCGTATTGGTAAAGGGGCAGCAATTGAACTTGAGCAAACACCGTGGTCTGCGCGAGTGGGACACAAGCAAGCAGCAGAAGGAGCATTGCCAGTCTTTGTAAGTGCTTTTTCATAGCCTAAAGTTTATTTGTTCTAAAATTAATTCATTTTATTTAAAATTTTTCAATTTTATAAAAAAAATCAAACAAAATTTTCACGTGGTGGTTACCCCCCTTCCCCGCTTCGGTTTGGCCCGGTGTCAAAACCCGGAACCGTCCACATCCCCGACGCTTTGAACCTGCAAGTTCAAGGTTATCGGTTGACCACTGCTGACCGAAATTCGGCTTTCTTGGCCTAGCCAATCACCGGTGGCAAAGCCGCTAAAGCGACCGTAGGCTGCTTGAAGGCCCAAAGAAGTACTGAGCGGGGGATTCATGGTCGTCCACAGGGAGACCGCTTGACCCAAGGCATCCCCTGCCGTAACGCAGGCTCGAGTTATCCCTCCAAAGCCCCCGCAAGGACCGTTTTCCCGAAGAAGGAACTCCATACGGACCGGCAATTGACCCGATGGAAAGGGCTGTGGCGAGGCTTGACCAAAGAAATTGAGCGGCTGCAATTGAATTCGATGCCTCCCTGAACCCGCCAAGACGGTGGACAAAGGCGATGATGGGCTTCCCCAAGTCCCTACCATGTACCCTGCAGTGCCCAATGAATCTGTCGAGGCACTCAGGCGCGCTATAGCCCCGTTATTCGCCAAGGCCGATCCCGTTGGTGTCTGGTAGGTCAAGGTCATTGGGTTGGGATTGCTCCAAAGGTTACCGAAGCGAAGAGCGATTTGCAAGGCATCGGTAGCGCTGATGGCCCCGCTTGCGTTCACATCGGCCGCCTCCAAGCTCAGACCACTGAGGTTGGCCGTGCGGGCAAAATGCCTGGACACTAGCAATGCATCGGTCCCATTCACCCCTGCCGTTGCCCTAAGGGAACTCGCCCTTACCTTGTAAGTGCCGGATTCCAACCCGGTCACGGTGAATTGCCCCTGGGCGTTGGACACAGCTGTGGCGACCAATTGACCATCACCTTCACGGTAAACCCCTACGGTCCCTTGGATTCCGGGGCCGGACGACGAGTTCGCGTAACGAATTTGACCACTAAGGGTGGACTGCAGGCGCAATCCCGACCCTACCAGGGCAAATGCCTGGGGTTGATTACCGCTTAGTGCTCCTTTGTGGGAAACCTGCACGGTGTACAGGCCTGCCGATGGCGTTGAGAGACGGACTTGTTCAATATTATCCCGGGTATTATCGCCGGTTTGCGCGGCCGTTGCCGGTTGACCCGCCACCAACCGGTAAGGTTCAAAAACGGCACCATCGCTGTTGCGGACCAAACGCAGATCCAGGTCATTGACCAAAACCGGAACCGGGTTGTTGACCGTATACGTAGAGATTGGAGCCGCCGGGTCATTCCAAGCCAAGGTCACCACCAAAGGCTGCTGACCATCACTATATAAAGTACGACTGTAGGTGCCGGCATTGTTCAAGGTGAGGGATTCCAGTAACGTCGTATCCCCACGGCCCGCCATGAGTTGGACCGCGCCCTCGGCATTCAACAAGCCCCAACCAAAAACGGGATCTGGACCAGGCAAACCCGCTTCAAGGGCGGTATGGCATACCAAGGCTTTGAGCTGTGCAGACGTCATGGGGGGTGGAGGCGTACCCAACAAAGGAGCATGGATTTCGGCCCATCGTTGCTGCAACAAAGCCAAGGTGCCCGTAACCACCGGAGAAGCCATGGAGGTACCATTGTACGAGGCATAGCTGACATCGCTCGCGGCAGTTGTTGAATAGACCCCTACCCCTTTGGCCACGATATCGGGCTTGATTCGCCCATCATCCGTGGGACCCCAGCCGTGAAAAGTGCTTCCTATTACCTGGGATGGGGCCGTGTAGGTCCCTGTAATACCCTGGACAGCCCCTATGGTCAATACATTTTTGGCGACCCCTGCATGCGATATGCAATCGTAGCCCAAGGCCCCCCCGTCTTTTTGGCGTGTTGTCGTGCTGTTGACCCAATTCCCCAGGCTGTTACTCCAAACCCTGTGGGTGGTCCCCGGGCTCGGCCCTTGACCTCGATCGTTCCCGGCAGCTTTGACTATTAAATAGTTGGGGGCATTGTTCGCTATCAAGTCCCAATCCCTGGCCTGCTCGGAATACAATCCAAAATCCGCGCATACGGTGTCGGTTTCACTCCCCCACCAAAACCAACGACTGGTCCCCTGCCCATCAAAATCCCCGTAGGCCCACCCCGATACAAGCCCATAGGAATGGTTGGACATCAAAAGTCCTTGCGCCCCAGCAGCGGCCATTTCGCTTTCGTCGCTATTCCAATCGTAGGCATCTAATTTAGCCGAATAGGCCATTCCCCTGGCGGAGGGCTGCTCCCCGGAGGCGATCATGGTTCCGGCAACATGGGTGGCATGGTTATCGCTGCTGGTTGCGGCATCCCGCTGGGTTACCCGACCTGCCAGTTCCTGGTGGGTCGCCCTCACCCCGCCACCATCCCAAATTCCAACCTTGGGGTCGTAGAAATACGGCTGAGATCCGTTGGGGCCGTTCAAACAGCAAAGGGTCAGGCGTTGCCCACTGAGTTGCAGCCCAAGGCCACCGCCAGGCCAAAGCCGGTTGGTCCTGCTGGTTTGAGCCGCACCCTGATTATAAGTTTGGTAATAAAGTGGTGGTAAGCCCCCGTTGCGTAACGCTTTGAATTCGGCCAAAATCCCTTCCGTTTGGATACGCCTTGGCAAGTTTTTGGGAGGTTCTACGCTGGATTGGGCAAAAACACGGCTACCCAAGACCAAAAAAATCATCCAGGTAACCGCAATCACCCCCATCCTACCCCCAAAAATCCCATCGAAGGAACGACAACACCTCCAAAAACAGGTAATACGGGTGGATTTGGGCCAAGTCATCCTTCAAATTTAAACAAAAAGGCCACTCCAACGAGTGGCCTTGTACGGGGTGGGCGCACACGGATTCGAACCGCGGACCCTCTGCTTGTAAGGCAGATGCTCTGAACCAGCTGAGCTATGCGCCCTTCAACCAACGGCGAGACCATGGTCTGTGCCCTTGCTTTGGGGTGGGCAAATATAGAGCAATTTTGTATGAACCCACCCGTTTGCATTAAGCACTAGGCTAATTTCAACCCGCCATGCGTTCCGTCTATTACCAAAACAGCCTTTGGAAGTTTTTCCTGTTCATGGTGGCGCTCGTCATCGGATTGGCATCGCTGTATTACACCAATGTCATGGTCCAAAGTGTTCGCAAACAAGAACGCAAAAACATGAAATTATGGGCCAACGCAACCCGGGCGTTGAGCATGAGCAGCGAATTTGATGCCAGCCTGGAGGTCTTGGTTGAAATCATCCAATCCAACGACAATATCCCGGTTGTCCTTACCGATGCCCGCAAAGAAATCCTTTCGTACAACAACCTCGACGAAAGACTTGCTCGTCAGCCGGGTTATCTCAAGCGTTTGGTCCAGGAAATGGAGACCCAACACCCACCCATTGTTATTCAGGATGGTTCGGGGATTACCAATTATATTTTTTATTCGGATAGTAATTTGTTATATAAGCTTCGTTACTATCCTCTATTTCAACTTTTGGTCATTTGTGTTTTTTTGGCGATTGCGTACGCAGCTTTCAGCGCGAGTCGTCGTTACGAACAGGATTTTTTGTGGGTTGGCATGGCCAAAGAAACCGCTCATCAATTGGGTACTCCGATTTCTTCCCTTATGGCATTGCATGCGCGTTTAGAGAATGATAACATCGAAAACAATTCGGGCCAAGACGGAGGGTGGAGCACCGATCAGGGTTGGGTATCCGCTTTTGCCAAAGACATTAATCGACTGGAGAACATCGCTGAGCGATTTTCTAAAATTGGCTCTACGCCCATCCTTCGGTTAGGTTCATTGGAAGAAACTCTTCTTTCGGCGCTGGACTACCTTCAACCCCGATCGCCATCGTCGGTTCGTTTTGTAAAGAAAATCGACGATCGCTTACCGCAGGTTCCTCATAACAAAGCATTGATGGAATGGGTCATCGAGAATCTCATCAAAAATTCATTGGACGCCATGCCTCAGGGTGGGGAAATTCTTTTTCGAATGCATACCCTTCGCCAAAGCATTGTTCTTGATGTTACCGACACCGGTAAGGGCATCCCCCGTTCCAGGCATCGTCTTATTTTTAGGCCAGGGATTTCGACCCGCAAACGGGGTTGGGGTTTGGGTCTTACCTTGGCCAAACGTATTGTTGAATTGAATCACCGCGGCCGTATCAAGGTCCTCTATTCGGAACCTGGCAAAGGCACCACGTTTCGAATACAGTTACCGTTGCAACAAAACCCCGTTTTGAACCGATGGCAGAATTTACGCGATCGCTTAGGGCTACATCGTCTTGGTGGGTTCTCGGTCTGCTGGGCCATTCCCGCTGTTTTGGGCTTGTTCACCTTTTGGTGGGGAGAAACCAGCGCCCAGGGGGCCACAGCGATTCAAGGAGGCTATCGCACCCAAGCCAAAGCCTTGTGGCAGGTTCACACCACGGCCGGTGTTTATCTGCCTGGAGGGAACCTCAACGAGCGTTTTGGAACACTGAGCCTGGTTGGGCCTGAACTTATCCGGCAAAGTCCATCGAGGCGTTGGACCATGGGCCTAAGGGGAGGGCATTTGTTCGGCGCCTCGGTACGCGAAACCCAGTTATTTGGCTCGGTTGCAACCCCATCGGGCGATATCATCAACGCCAACGGGGTCTTTGAGGACTACCGATTAAGACCCTTCGGTTGGTTTGTGGAAGGAAGGGCCGGTTGGTTGGTCTTTCCCCAAGGACCTCGCGGTTCAGGTTGGTTCAGTGAATGGGGCCTGGGCGCTTTGCAACACAAAATTTGGATTGAGACGCCCAACAACAATTCCCCTCAGCTAACCAGCGATTACAAGAAGGGGTACGACCGTCTCTGCGATGGGCTTAGCCTCAGCCAATCGCTGGGCTACCATTACCTATCGGCCTCCAAAAGAGTCAATTTTAGGCTGGGCTTGGAATTTATTTGGGCCCAAACCCGTGAGCGAAGAACCGTACGCTACGATACCGGACAAAGCGCCCATGATCGCCGGCATGATTTTTTGAGTGGTATCCGCCTTGCCTGGATTCTGCCATTGTACGAACGTAGCGAAAAATCCGATTTGTATTTTGAGTAGGGTATCGCTCCACCTCCTCTTGCCCGCATACCGTATCAGCTTGGGCCTTTACCAATGCGTCATCCAAGCCGCGGCTTGGTTGGGACACCCCAAGGCGCTGGCCTTGGTTCGGGGACGTTCCGAAACCTTGGAAATCCTTCACGATATCCGTAAGTCCCAAGGCGACTCACCCGCCCCTCCTACGGTTTGGTTCCATGCCGCATCCACAGGGGAGGTAGAGCAAGCCAAACCTCTGATGCAAGCCTGGAAGGCCCTGCATCCCCACGATCGCTTGGTGTTAAGTGTTTACTCGCCTTCGGCCTACCGCTCGGGCAAGGACCCCTACCCTGCCGACCTTTGCCTCATGATGTTGGGAGACCAACCCGACCTGGTCGATCACTGGATGGACACGTTGCGACCTTACCGCGCCTTTTTTGTCAAATACGAGTATTGGTATTTTCATTGGAAGGCTTTGGGCCAAAACAAAATCCCTTTGGTCATGATCTGTGCGCGATTGCATGCCCAATCCGGCGTGTTGAAGCCTTGGTTTCGCCCTTTGTGGCAAGAAATGGCCGGTTGGGTCACCTGTTTTGCGGTTCAAGATCCTGGTACGTTGGAGATTTTGAAGGACCAAGGTCTAAGGCGGGCCGTTTGGGTGGGGGATACCCGCTTTGATCGGGTTGTCGAGCGTGCCGAAACCGACTTTAGCGATCCGGTATTTTCCGCATTAACCAAGAATTTGACCAACGAGGCTATTCTGGTCGCTGGTTCTACTTGGGAAAGGGACGAGAACCTCTTGCTGCGTACGTGGCAAGCGCTAAAACAAAGGGCGGGGAGCCGACCTGGCACATTGGCTTGGAAATTGATTTTGGTTCCCCACGAATGGAACAAAGCCCGTCAAAAAGATTTGGAACGTCGCTGGAAGAGGCTAGCACCAGAACTCCGATGGGTGTACTACTCCCAGGCCTCCCAAAACCTTGAGCAACTTCATCCCGTAACCGAGGCCGATGTGGTGGTGGTGGACCAAAGCGGTCTGCTTTCCAGACTTTATCGCTACGGCAAGGCCGCTTGGATTGGCGGTGGGTTTGGGGCCGGTATTCACAATAGTTTGGAAGCCGCCGTTTACGGTCTGCCATTGGCCTTCGGGCCTCGTTACCGAACCTTTCCGGAAGCGGTTTCGCTGGTGGACCAAAAAATGGCCTATCCCATCCAAGATCAGGGATCGCTAGGAGTTCGAGACTTGGTCGCTTTTTTGGATAAGGCCGGTGCCTATACGCCAGATCTTCATCAACAAATCAAAGACCAGATCCTTGCGAATACCGGAGCAACGCAACGTATCCTGGAACTGGACCTCTCGAATTCGAGCCTTAATTAGCGACGGGTGCGGCGATTGCTGTTGGGGGTCGTGGGACAGGCACCCCAGGTGGGCACTCCTTGACAGAAAGTCAAGGTTTGACCGTTTTGGCCGGGAGCAATGGTCAACCACTCGCTACCGTTCCAATACGCCATGGCACCGGGAGCAGACGGGCTGGGTAAATTTCCGCTTGGGCTGTTCGAATTGGCCTGACGAAGACCGGAAGCACCGGCAACAGAGCCTGCAGAAGCCGCGTAGAGAGCAAAGGGTACCGAAAGCAGCTGTTGTCCGCCCAAGAATTGATAGTTGGTTGAACCCGTCAAATCCACTTCGGTCCGAAGGAAATAGGGGCCATCCGACCAATCCAGACCCAACATGGAACCAGTCGCCACCAAACCACCACCAAATTCAAATGAAATTAAACCGTTGGCGTTTGTGGTCAGCGCATGGGTTTCGCTGTAGACCGTAGCGCCGGCTATGCTATCGCGCACCACGGCGGTTCGTACACCCACGGCTTGGTTACGAACCAGTTCGCCGGCTGCATTACGAACCACGGCTTGGTAGGAAATGCGATCGGAGGCTCCGTACCGAACCCTGAGGCTACAAACGGATGAAGTAATGGGATTGCTACAACCGGTGATAACAACCCGAAAAGCTGCATTGTTATAGGATTGATCGGCGGAAGCAATGGACAACGTTGCGGTATTAACTCCGGATAATCCGCTACCGTTGGAGAGGTTGGACCAAGCGGTTCCCACCAAACGCTGCCATTGGAAGGCTTGGGCGTTGGTTGCGCTAACCGCCAGGCTCACCGGGGTGTTCCGAGGAACCGTAAGGTTGGCCACAGGCTGTGCGGTAATGCTTGCCGCAGCCTGTATTCCAACGCTTCCACCCACAAACTGGGTGTATGGAATAACATCGGCATTGGCGTCGGCGTATTCACAATTGCCCGCGGTGGCCAAATCCCAACCAACCGTAGTGGATGGCGTTGAGGATGGAACGCCCGTTATACGAAACTTAACCCTAAACATGAGGCCGGAAATATTCACCGGGTTGAGGTCAAACCAGGCCACCCGAAACTGCCGCCCCAAACCAGGGAAAATACCGCAGTTGGACAAGAAGCCCGAGGTGTTAATGGACGGATGCACATCACTTACCATACCCAAACATTGAAGTTTGGTGCTATCGTAGGTGATGGCCATCGAAATGGCGGCAACTCCGTTGAGTTGATCCACCGAAACCGGAATAGAAACCGTATCCCCGGTACAACCCGCAACGGAGCCGATGGTGGTAACAATTGGTGTAACCACCCGAAGGGTAGAGGCATTCGAAAAAAGCGGAGCACCGCAGGCACCGTTCACTTGCACCCGATAAACAGTGTTATCCAAGGCCGAAGTGATCCCGGTCAACTGCAAAGAGGCCGTCGTAGCCCCGGCTATTCCCGAACCGTTGGCCAAATTGGTCCAGGTGCTTCCAATTTGCTGTTGCCACTGGTAGGAGGCCGCGTTAGAGGCCGTAACCGAAAGGGTGATGGCCCCACCAGCCAAGGCTTGAACGTTGGCGTTGGGCTGCTGAGAAATGGCCGGTGCAACGGCGGCTCCTACGCCCCCGTTCGAAAACGAAACGTTGTTAATAACATTCGCCGCTGAATCGGCCAGTTCACAATTTCCTGCATTTTGGAGATCCCAAACCAAGGTCGAATTACCGGTAGCGCGGAAGCGCATGTTCATCAGAAGACCGTTGACATTGATAGGGACCAAATTAAACCAAGCAACCCGAACCTGCGGTTGGTTACCTTGGGTCGTGGCATTAACAATGAGGTTGGAACCCAAGGAAGGATGGGCATTGCTAAAACCCACAAATGACAAGGTTCCACCGTTATAATTAAGCGAGAGGGATATGGCGCCTAAATTGGTTGCATTAAGAATGTTGATAGGAACAGAAACCGTATCACCACCGCAAGCCTGGACCGTACCGGCCTGAACTAGGATGGTCTGCGATTGGGCACGGGATAGGAAGCCCAGAGGCATCAAGAAAGTCAAAAACAAGAATTTGGTTTTCATGGTATTATTTTGAGTAATCGTTGTTACGCGTTATCGACGAATTATTAGGGGCAATTGACGTACAAAATCCAGGTTGGTTGAGGATGTTTCCGATTCTGTTAGGATGGCAACCCGGACCAGGTACCGACCTTCGGCCCACAAAGCAACCGGTAAATCAACACGGGCCAAGCCCTGGGGCACTTGAAGCTGCTCCTGGGACCAAACGAGACGACCTCTGCTGTCGTACACCGCCACCGTCAGGTGCTCTGCCGGGGAAGGCAAATGCAAGTCCACGGCGCTCACATCGCCGGCGGGGTTGGGGTACAAACCAGCAAACCAAGCGCCTTTGGAGCGAATGACCTGGGGAATGCGCAAATCCGCCATGGGATAGGCTTCGCCGTCAGGTCCAGCCAATTCACTCAGGTCCCTGGGATTCCAAGGTTCCGTTGAAGAACCACGAACCAGTAATTCAAACAAAGGTTGGTCGTTCGTTGGGATAATTCCCTGGACATCGCTCCAACCCAAACGAAATTCACCGCCCATGCTGGACCAAGACAAATCTCCTGCGGGCAGATTCGAACGGACATCCAAGATTTCGATACCCGCCGGAACACCAGCCACCACCGAAATAGCGGATACCACCCTATCAAAAGTTGTGGTTACGGGAATCCAGGTCCCTGTTTCCTTTTCGGTAGCCACAGCGTGGTAGTCTATCTTAAGCCGAACCGGTTGACGCAACGTAGAAGGTACATAGCTACCGTTGACATCGCCGTAAACCAAACCTTTGAAATCCAGCGTTTGGGTCTGACCGTTGGCCGTGAGGGTGGGGGATTCAAAGGCCCAATCACCCACATTAAACGACGTTACCAGGTTGGAAAATCGCCTAGTTATCAAAAGAGCATCGTTGGAATTCACCGAATTGGTATTGTTCACGTCCCCCGCTTTGAGTCGAATACCCGCCAGTGGGGCTGTCCCTGTAAAAAATTGACGAACCCGCAGTGCATCCGTTGCATTAACCCCTCCCCACGGTTTGGTCGAAAATGCACCCATGGTATAAACCCCGTCAGGAAATTGACTGATTTCGTAAGCGCCGGAGGCGTTGGTCAGTGAGGAGGCGACCACCGTTTGGTTGCTATTCAAGCGGACCTGGCAGTTGGTCAGCGGAGATTGGGCGGTATTATCGTAACGCAGTACACCAATCACTTTGTTGTCCTGGTAGGTTTGTTGGATGCCTTGGTTCAGTCGGGCAGAATTGCTTGATCCAAGATCCAAATGGAAGGGTTGTCCCAAGGTAAACGACCATTGGACCCCCGATTGATTCCAATCTTTGCCGGCGCTTGCCGTTCCCGACTGGGCCAAAAGACGGCCATTCAAGCCACCCCAAACCAAGAGGAGGAAGGGCAAAAACAAGGTGAATCGTTGTTGGCTTCGCATAAAGGGATGTTTTGCGCAAAATTACATACCTTTTCTCCAAAGGCAACCCAAGGCAGACCATTGGATGTCCAAAAAATCCAACGAACCCTTTGGCTTATGGGGTTTAGGCGAAACTAAATCTCGATAAGCATGCGGTAGGGGTCTTCCAAATATTCTTTGACCCTGACTAAAAAGCTAACCGAGTCTTTGCCATCAATAATCCGATGGTCATAGCTCAACGCGATGTACATGATAGGACGAATGACGATCTCACCGCGTAGGGCGATGGGACGATCCACGATATTGTGCATGCCCAAAATAGCGCTTTGTGGGGCGTTGATAATGGGCGTTGACAACATGGAACCAAAAACGCCACCGTTGGTAATGGTAAAGGTGCCCCCCGCCATTTCATCCACCGACAGGCTGCCTTCCCTTGCCTTCGCGGCTAAGCGCGCAATTTCTCTTTCGATCTCATGAAGAGCCATCCGATCGGCACCCCGAACAACAGGCACCATCAATCCCCTAGGCGCCGAAACCGCTATGCTGAGGTCCACCCCATCGTGGTAAACAAGATCATCCCCATCCAGACCCGCATTGATTACGGGAAATTCATGCAAGGCCAAACAAACGGCCTTGGCAAAGAGAGACATAAAGCCCAAACCCACCCCATAACGCTCTTTGAATGAATCCTTGTAGCGGGAACGCATTTCCATAAGAGGTGCCATGTTGACTTCGTTGAACGTGGTCAGCATCGCCGTTTCGTTTTTGACCGCAACCAAACGCCGAGCTATGGTTTTGCGAAGCTGACTCATGCGTTCCCGGCGTTGGGGGCCTTCGGGTACGGAACGGCGAACCGTTGTATCCAGCGTCGATGCCTTTGGAACGGGCAAGGCCGAAACCGGGTTAGGTCGGCTTTCCGACAATGCCACCGCGGGCACGGCCACCGGAGTTGGCGTCAATTCAGGAGCCGCCTGGGGAACCGCAACGGCAGGACTATTCGTTCCCTCCGCAGCATCGGTTTGAATACGAGCCACCAAAGAACCGACCGCCACCGTTGTGCCTTCGGAAACCAAAATCTCCAAGACACCTCCCTGTTCGGCATTGACCTCCATGGTAGCCTTATCGGTTTCCAATTCACATAACATATCATCCATCTGGACCAGGTCCCCGTTGCTTTTGAACCACTTGCCCACCACCACTTCGGTGATAGACTCGCCAACTGCTGGAATAATTACATCGATACTTGCCATAAAAATTAGGTTATTAGGGGTTCTTCAATAAAAAGAAATGGGCGTAATGAAATACGAGCATTATAGTGCAAAAGCCTGTTCAACAAGACCTTGCTGCTCCTTTTCGTGGATTTTAGAATACCCGGTGGCCGGGGAAGCGCTGGACTTGCGGGCGATCAATTTAAGGTTACGGTTTTGTTCAAAACGCAACATGTAGGTCCAAGCCCCCATGTTCTTGGGCTCCTCTTGAACCCAATAAAACTCGGCTTTGGAATAACGACGGTACAAAGCATCCAATTGCGGCTCCGGCATAGGATACAATTGTTCAAACCGAACCAAGGCCACGTCTTTTCTTTGGTGTTCTTGTTGGTAGGCGAGGAGATCGTAATATATTTTGCCGGTACAAAAGACAACCCGCAACACTTTACGAGGATCGGCTTGGGCATCATCTATAATCTCCTGAAAACCGCCCGATGTCAAGTCCTCCAAAGCCGAAACGCAGGCAGGGTGTCGCAAAAGGGCTTTGGGCGTCATAACAACCAAGGGCTTACGGAATTCCCAGGCTTGTTGTCGGCGTAACAAATGAAAGAAATTGGCCGGGCTGGTGCAATTGGCCACCACCATATTCATTTCGGCTGCCAGCTGCAAAAACCGCTCCGGCCTGGCACTGGAATGTTCCGGACCCTGGCCTTCGTACCCGTGGGGTAACAGCAAAACCAAACCACTCATGCGCCTCCATTTGGATTCTCCGCTGCTAAGAAATTGATCAATAACGGTTTGGGCACCGTTCGAAAAATCCCCAAACTGAGCTTCCCAAACGACCAAGGCGTTGGGCGAAGCCATGGAATAGCCGTACTCAAAACCCAAGACGGCGTACTCGGAAAGCAAGGAATTGTAGATCGAAAAAGGACCCTGCGAAGGCATTGGAAGATGATTCAAGAAAACATGCAATCGGTTGTCTTTTTCGTCCCGTGCGGCTGCATGACGATGAGAAAAGGTTCCCCTAACCACATCTTGCCCAGAAATCCGCACTTTGCGCCCATCCGATAGAAGGCTCCCGTAAGCCAATAATTCGGCCATGGCCCAATTAATTTGCCCCTTTTGGTACGATTCACGCCGTTCGTCCATGAGTTTCTGGACCTTGCGCAGGACCCGAAAATCCTTTGGCACCGTCGTTAGCGCTTCCATCACAGCATCCAACCGGGATCGCTCGACTCCGGTGGTGGGGGACTGATTAAAATCTTCGTAGGTGGCTTTGCGCATGATGGCCCATTCCTGCTCCAAGGGCTGCAACGCATAAGGGAAAGCGTTCTGCTTGACCTTGTTCAGGCGGTCCTGCAACATGGCTTTGAAACTGTTCTCCATTTCCACCGCTAAATCGGCGGTAACCTGACCGCTTTGCTCTAATCGGGTGGAATAGACCCGACGAGGATCGGGGTGATTTTCGATTAGTCCATACAGCGTAGGCTGGGTAAATTTGGGCTCATCGGATTCGTTGTGTCCATGTCTCCTGTAACACAACATATCTACATAAAAATCTCGTCCAAATTCCTGCCGAAAAGCCACCGCCATTTCGACCGCAAAAACCACGGCCTCCGCGTCATCACCATTAACGTGTAGAACCGGACAACCCAATCCCAAAGCCACCGAAGTGCAATAATCCGAAGACCGGGCATCATCAAAGTCGGTGGTGAAACCGATTTGGTTATTAATCACAAAATGCAGGGTTCCACCGGTTTGGTAGCCTTTGAGCCTGGACATTTGGGCTACCTCCGATGCCACGCCCTGACCGGCCAAGGCGGCATCGCCGTGGATAAGAATCGGAAGAATTCGACGATAGTCTTTTGCAAAAAGCATATCGCATTTGGCCCGTACAAAACCTTCTAACACAGGATCAACCGCTTCCAGATGGGATGGGTTGGGCACCAAATCCAGGTGGACCGAATGCCCGTCTTGAAGTTGGACTTGGGACGCAAAACCCAAATGGTACTTGACATCCCCGTCACCAAAACTCAAGTCCGGATCCTTGATCCCTTCAAACTCATTAAAAATATACTCGTAGGTTTTGCCCAAAATATTGGCAAGTACATTGAGACGGCCCCGATGCGCCATGCCTACCGCCACGGCTTCGATACCCAGTTCAGCACCCCGTTGGATAATCGCATCGAGAGCCGGTATGGTGTTTTCGCCACCTTCGAGGGAGAAGCGCTTTTGACCAACAAATTTTTTGTGCAAGAAATGCTCAAAGACCACGGCTTCATTCAGCTTTTGGAGAATCCGCTTCTTTTTGTCCAAATCAAAACCATAGCCTTCCGGACGGTTTTCAAAATAGTTCCTGCACCAATCACGGATTTCCTTTTCGCGGATATGTTGATATTCAAAACCAAGGCTTCCCCCGTAACAGCGTTGCATGTGCTCCAAAGCAGCCTCCAGCGTTTTCCCCCCGGTTGCTGCATAGACCCGTGGCCGATCGTCTTCGCTCAGGCCGAATGTCCCCAAATCCAATCCGGGGTTTCGGTCTTTGCGGGGCCGGATGGGGTTGGTTTGGGCGATAAGGTGAGCCCGACTTCGGTAGGCTTCCAGCAGCATGGCTACCTGAATTTCTTGGAGGGTATCTTGGGATGAACCTCCTGCCGAAGCCAGGCCGTCCCGGACTGCAAAATCAAAACCTTCAAAAAAACGTGCCCATTCCAAATCAACCGAGGCCGGATCGTTGTTGTATTGTTGATACAAACCTTCGATGGCGATGGCATCGGAGGCGGTTAAAAACGAGAACTGATGCATGTTTACCGGTATAATAAAGTGCAAAATTATACCATCCCTAACCGCAAATAATTGCATATGCAACAAAAAACCAACGACTACCCCCCTATGGTGGTTTTAATCACCGGAGGGACAGGTCTTATAGGAACCGCCTTGACCAAGGAACTGCTCCGGATAGGTGCTGAAGTCCGTATCCTCACCCGTACCCCCAAGGACGCTCGTTCCTCCTCAAAGGAATCGGTGGGCTACTTTGGATGGAATCCGGCCACCGGAACGATGGATGAACAGGCCTTGAACGGCGTAACCCATGTGGTTAATTTGGCTGGAGCAGGCATCGCAGACCGTGCCTGGACCCCGAATCGCCGCCGTGAGCTGCTCCTAAGCCGAACCCAAAGTGCAGAATGCTTGGCGTTGGCCCTCCAAAAAGCAGCACAGAACGGCACCTCCTCGGTCGAGCGCATTCTTACCGCGTCGGCCATAGGCTTTTACAACCCCGGCGAGGCCTTGGCCACCGAAGAAAGCCCTGCAGGGTCCGGCTTTCTAGCCGAGGTAACCCAAGCCTGGGAGCAAAGCAGCGCTCGCTTGGCGGATTGGGCACCCCTCACCACCCTTCGAATTGGCCTTGTTCTTTCGGCACAAGGGGGGCTTTTGCAGCCACTCATCCCCGTCACCCGATTAGGCCTGGGGGCGTGCATGGGCACGGGCCGTCAATGGATGTCCTGGATTCACGAGAAAGACTTGACTCGACTCCTGCTTTATGCCCTTTTGGAGCCGGGTTGGCCGTCCGGGACGATCAATGCGGTTGCCCCGCTGCCCCGTAGGCATTTGGGATTTATGCAAGCCTTGGCCAAAAGCCTGAACCGTCCCCTTTGGATGGCTGTACCTGCCTGGCCCCTGCGTTGGGTGTTGGGTCCCCGTTCTTCCCTTATCCTGGAAGGGGTTTTGGCATCGTCCCAAAAAGCCCAAGACCTGGGTTTTACGTACGAATTCCCGGATTTGGACAGCGCTCTTCAGGATCTAAGGGGCAGGAGTTAACCTGGCCACCGTGGCCTCCGGGTGCAGTTGATCCATGCCTTCCATGGTTGATGCTAATTCCAGGGCCATCAAAGGGGCCAGGAGCACTCCTTTGGCACCGAAACCGTTAAACACCCATCGTTGGCCACCCTCGGGATGCCGCCCAACGTAGGGCCTACGGTCATGGGACGCGGGTCGTATACCTGCTTTGTAAACCAAATCATAAGCGCCCGACAGGTCCTGGCCCAACAATTGAACCAATCCCCCCTGCAATTGGGCCTGACCTTCCATGGTCGGAACGGGTGAACATTTTTGCCATTCAAACGTGGCACCAGCCCGGTAACGGTCCTGACCCAAGGGTTGCAAAAAAAGATCGCGCTTGATCATCGCCGATGAGGGGCCGTTGGGCAGGGTAAATTCCACCAATTCCCCTTGGGTTGGTTTGAGTCGTTCCAATAAACCATCCGCCGTATGCCCAAAAACACCGCGAGCATCGACCCATACCTGATCGCGGGTTGCCTTACCGGTGTCCCACATCGCCTGGGTCAACCGTCCTTGGGATGCCCATAGCCGATGACAGGCCTGTATATAGGCCGCTACGTCCAACCACCCGGCCTCGCGAACCAAGCCCCAGGCCTTTACCCCACCCCAAAGCCGCTCCAACTTGGCCAAATCGGGAGGAGTTTCCCCTTGGAGGGCCAGCCAACGGGGATAACGGTTCGTGGCCCCTTCCCACTGCTGCACATGGTCTGGCCGAAAAATCGGTTGCAAATAAGGCATAGGGTGCAAGAAGGATTCCCCTAAGTCTTTTTCTTCGGCTTCAAAAAATGCCATCATAGCGGCGAGGGCTTCCTCAACCCGCCATCCCGGAATTAATCGAAAAAAATTAATGGGATTCCACAATCCTGCCGCAACCAGGGTGGCCGCCCCGGGTTGAGGATGATCAATCAATTCAAGCTCCCAACCCCGGTTCTGCAAGGTGCGGCCCAGGACCGTACCGGCCAACCCGCCACCGACAACAACAACGGTTGGTTTGCTCAAGGCTTAGGCCTGCTCGAGACCCGAAAAGAAAAACGCTGCCTCGATGGCTGCATTCTCGTCGCTATCGCTTCCGTGAATGGCGTTCTCGCCAATGTTACGGGCGTAGAGACGACGAATCGTGCCTTCCGCTGCTTGTTCAGGGTTGGTCGCGCCAATCAGCGTACGAAACTCAGCGACCGCCTGCTCTTTTTCGAGGACTGCGGCAAGCACCGGACCGGAAGACATGAACGCGACCAATTCCCCGTAGAAGGGACGAGCGGCATGCACGGCATAAAACGCCTCGGCCTGGGCTTTGCTCAGGCGAGTCATTTTGAGGGCTTTGAAGCGAAAACCGGCCCCTTGAATATGGGCGAGAATTTTGCCCATGTGCCCATCGGCCATCGCGTCGGGCTTGATCATGGTAAAGGTGATGTGGCTCATAAGGTATAAATCGGCGGCGAAGTTAGCCCGATTTCGGTGAACTACAAGCGTTGCAAGCGTGCACCCAGTGCGGTTAACCGCTCGTCAATACGCTCGTAGCCGCGATCAATCTGGAAAGCATTGTCGATATAGCTGTTTCCCTCCGCGGAGAGAGCGGCCAGGAGCAAGGCAACACCTGCCCTGATATCAGGAGAGGTCATGCGGATGCCTTTGAGGGGATAGGCATGGTTCAGCCCAATAACCGTCGCCCGGTGGGGATCGCACAGAATTATTTGGGCACCCATATCGATGAGCTTATCAACAAAGAACAAACGGCTTTCGAACATCTTTTGGTGTATTAGCACCGAGCCTTTGGCTTGGGTGGCCATAACCAAAACGACACTTAACAAATCGGGGGTAAAACCCGGCCAAGGAGCATCGGCCACCGTCAAAATAGACCCGTCCATGAAATGCTCGATTTCATAATGGTCCTGCGCTGGCACCACGATGTCATTCCCTTCTACACGAAGCTGAACCCCCATCCGGCGAAAGACTTCCGGGATGATCCCCAATTCGACAGGTGCGGCGTCACAGATCCGGATCGACGAACGGGTTAAGGCCGCCAATCCAACAAAACTACCGACCTCAATCATATCGGGTAAGAGTCGATGCTCGGCGCCGTGCAAACGTTCAACGCCTTCAATTCGTAACAAATTAGAACCAATGCTGTCGGGATCAATCCCCCCGCCCATGGCATTGATCAGGCGACATAGTTGCTGTATGTAGGGCTCGCAGGCCGCGTTGTAAAGTACCGTGGTTCCTTTGGCCAAACAGGCTGCCATAATCACATTCGCTGTACCGGTCACCGAGGCCTCATCCAACAAAATCCGTGTTCCCTGGAGGCTGGGGGCCTCAACCCGGTACATCCCCGGATTCTGCATGGGGACCAGCTTAGCACCCAACGCTTGGAGTCCCGTAAAATGGGTATCCAAGCGACGGCGACCAATTTTATCCCCACCCGGCCGAGGGGCCATCGCCCAACCCTGTCGAGCCAGCAAGGGACCCAGCAACATGATGGAACCCCGTAACCCGGCACCGCCTTGACGAAAAGCATCCCCTTCGAGATAGGCGGTATCCAAACGTTTGGCCGTAAAGCGCATCGATCCTCCACCCAGATCTTCCACCGTCACCCCCAAACCGCGCAATAGTTCAATTAAATGACGAACATCCAAAATATCCGGTAACCGGTGCAAGGTTACCGGCTCCTCGGTCAAAAGAACGGCCGCCAAAACTTGCAAGGCCTCGTTCTTGGCCCCCTGCGGTGTAATGTTACCGCTTAGGGAATGACCTCCTTCGACCAGGAGGGTATCGCGATGGTTGGGGTTCATCAGGAACGAAATTTCTTTTTGAAAAATGGTTTTTTCTTGAAAGGCTTTTTGCCGGAGCGGGCGTATTCGTTTTGGTTAGGCAGGGGAGCAAATTTGGTTTCGAGAACGGTATCCTCCGTACTCAGCGCAATACGTCCTTCGGATAATTTGAGAAGATCCGCAAAGACCACTTCATCGTTGAGCATGACTTTGTTCCAATTCCGATAACTCATTTTCATGAAATTGGCAATGGCCTCGCAAAAAACCTTGCGTTCCTCGCCTTCCTCCATGGCAACTGCGTGGGCAACCATAATTTCAACAAAGCGACCGTAATGCCGGATGCGAATGGCCTTGTTGGGGTAGGACAAGCGGGTTTCGGGACGAAAATGTAACTCATCACCGGGGGGAGGAAAAGGGGAATCCACTTCCAAATCGTGACCGGCCATTACAAAGAGGTGGTCCCATAGCTTTTGCTGCAGATCGGCCCCGTCGCGTGGTCCGGGATGCAATTGGTGCATGACTTCAACCAAGCTGTGCGCCGCTTTGGTTCGCAGAGCCTTATCGGCGATGGTCTGCAGATGAGCCGCCATTAAATGGATGCCCCGCCCGTATTCAGGGACTTTGAGCGAGGGTCGTGCCGTATTGTATTCCATAAGGTAAATCTAGGGCTGAGGACTGGAAGCCTCGTTATCCGAAACCTTGGTTAAACGAGCAAATTTGAGTAAAATCTGCTTGGTTCCGTGTTGGTCAAAGGTAATGGTCGCCTTGGTATCGGGAAAGGCCCCTTCCAATTGGTCAATTCGACCCTCGCCAAACCGAAAATGGTTGACCCTATCCCCCGTTTGAAGGGTTGAGGGGTCATCGCCCGGACCTGGGTCAACCTGTCGTTGGGCAACGGGGTTGTTCAAAGGGCGGGGAGTCCCGCCGGGGCTAGGGCGGGCAGGGCCTGAAGCGGAGCGGGAAGAACCCGACCGGGTTGTTCTACTGTTTCCTCCCCATGGCAAAGCCCCGCTAGATGGTGACGCATGGGTAGAGGCCCTCAACAAGGAAGGTTGGGCCAAGTAAGCTTGATCAATTTCAAAGAGGAAACGGCTGGGCTCTCCGTAACACAATTGACCGTGCCGAAACCGGGTCAAGGCATAACTCAGCACCAAACGTTTGCGTGCCCTGGTCAAGGCCACGTAAAAAAGCCTTCGCTCCTCCTCCAAATCGGCGCGGCTATCCCGCGCCATGGCCGACGGAAACAAATCCTCCTCCAAGCCCACCACAAAAACTTCTTCGAATTCCAAACCCTTGGCTTGGTGAACCGTCATCAGACTCACGTAATCCCGATTTTCGGGATCATCGTTTTGGTCCATGGAGGTCAGGAGGGAAATATGCTGCAAAAAAGCCCCCAGGCTCCGGTCATCACCGGGAATAACTTCGTCGGATTCACAAAATTCCTCGATGGCGTTGAGCAATTCTTCGATGTTTTGAACCCTCGCCAAGCCTTCAATGCTGGTATCGGCTTTGAGTTCCGCCTGCAAATTGGACTGTTTCCAAACTAATCGAGCCAAAACGATCGCGTTCTCTTTGCGCGCTGTAACGGCCCAGGATTGAACGGCAATTGCAAATTCCACCATGCGCTTTCCGGCTGCCCCCAGCGTTGCGGTCAACGGGTGGCCCTGCTCCATCGCAACCAATAGATCCCAAAGGCTCATGCCCTGACGATCCGCCTCCAGGACCCACTTGTCCATGGAGGTTTTTCCGATACCCCGTGCCGGATAATTGATCACCCGTCGCAAAGCCTCCTCATCGGCGGTATTGATCACCAAACGGAGATACGCCAACAAATCTTTGACCTCCTTGCGCTGGTAAAAACTGACCCCACCGATAACCCGGTAAGGGATATTTTCGCGACGCAAGGCCTCTTCAAATGCCCTGGACTGGGCGTTGGTTCGGTACAAAATCGCAAAATCTTTGTTGCTCAGCTGAAAGCGATGCTTGCGGGCATGCAATTCAGCGGCAACTTGGCGTCCCTCTTCGTTATCGCTAACACAACGCAAAACAGAAATCAAATCGCCCTTGGCATTGGCCGTCCACAAGTCTTTGGGGATTTGTTTTTGGTTGCATGCAATGACCGATCCCGATGCTCCAACAATGGTCCCCGTGGAACGGTAATTTTGTTCCAAACGGATCACCTGAACCTCCGGGAAATCCTGATGAACGTGAAGGATATTGTCAATGACCGCACCTCGAAAGGCATAAATGCTCTGGGCATCATCCCCCACCAAACAAACATTGCGATGAACCGCCGATAACAATTTGACAATTCGGTATTGAACCCGGTTGGTGTCTTGAAACTCATCCACCAAAAGGTGTTTGAATTGCATTTGGTATTGGTGCAGAATATCCGGATGCTCATCAAAAAGACGAAAAGTTTGCAAAAGCAAATCGTCAAAATCCATGGCCCCGCTTCGATGACAACGTTGAATGTAGGCGCGGTACACCTCCACAAAGCGGGCCCGACCTGACGCCCGATCCGACGACATCAGCCCCGCATCGTTTTGGTACTCATCGGGGGTGATCAAAGCGTTTTTGGCCGATGAAATGCGGGCATAGAGGGGAGATGGCTTGTAATAAGCCTCATCCAGGTTCATTTCTCGAACCAAGGTTTTGAGGAGGGATTTGGTATCGTCGGTATCGTAGATACTAAAATTGGAAGGGTAACCCAAAACCTCCGCATGCCTACGGAGTAGTCGGGCAAATACCGAGTGAAACGTCCCCATCCACAACGAACGGGCCGCCGGTCCGATCAAAGCCTCGATCCGTTCGCGCATTTCGCCCGCTGCTTTGTTGGTAAAGGTCAAGGCCAACATGCGGAAGGGGTCTTCGCCTTGACGCACCAAATGGGCCATGCGGTACGTAAGAACCCTGGTCTTACCCGAACCAGCCCCTGCCACGATCATCACAGGGCCATCGGTACATTCCACCGCCGTCCGCTGCGCCGGGTTCAAATCATCCAACCAATTCACCGCACGAAGTTAAACGGAGGCAGCGTCACCTAGGCTTTTTCCCCATGCCAATAGCGCTTGGGTATCGCGTACCCGGTGGTGCGATTGGGCGTAGTGGCTGGAGCGCTTGAAGTACATCGACTCGACCAAGGCACCAAGGTCCGAGGAACCTTCGCTTTGTAACAAAGGCCGGGGGCGCGGTGATTGGATCAAGCGGTTTTTGATCTCCTCCAAAGGGGTATCCAGCCAAACAACCCAACCGTTTTCTAACATCCATACCATATTGCGTAATGCCGCTCCCCCACCGGTCGCCACCACCAACGAAGTGACGTTGGCCGTCTTCATGAGCCAATGGGTTTCAAGTTCCCGAAATTCCTCCTCCCCTTTCTCTTCCAAAATCTTGGGGATGCTGCTTCCCGTTTCCTTTTCGATTCGCAGATCCAAATCCTCAAAATCCCAACCCAAACTTTGGGCCAAAACGGGTCCGGCCGTTGATTTTCCACTACCCGGCATTCCCACCAAAAAAACTCTGAGTGGCCGTGAGCGTGTTTTGGGAGGGGCCACGGTCCCCCATTGAACACGGGGATCCAAGACCGAATACAACCAATCCACCAGAATATTGATGAGAACGAACAAAAAGCCGGACCATAAGACCACCCCCATCACCACCGGTAAATCAAAGACCATTAAGGCATCGACCGTCAATTTGCCCATACCCTGCCAGCCAAAAATATATTCGACAAAAACGGCCCCTGCCAACATGGAGGAAAGCCAACCCGACAAAGCCGTTATGACCGGATTCAAGGCGTTGGGCCATACGTGTTTCCTCCAAATTCGGTGGGTGGGTAGGCCTTTGGCCTTGGCTGTTCGTATATAATCTTGGGCCAAGACATCGGTCACGGAATCCTTGGTCAATTGGACGACAACGGCCAATGGGCGTATTCCCAAAGTCAAGGCCGGTAACACCAGATTTTGGGGAACCCATACCCATCCGTTCAGGGCGTCCAGTTCTTTTAGACTACCGGTCATGCTCAAACCGGTCCACGGAGCGAACAGATAACCAAAAACATAGGCCATTAACAAGGCGACCACAAACGATGGGGCCGCAACACCACTCATGGCCAAACCCATAATCGCCGACTTCAGGGCTGGCGAAGGTGTTACCGCCGCCCACGATCCCAAACCTATGCCCAAGAAAGTTGCCAAGGCCATCGCCGCAAGTGCCAAAACCAAGGTGTTGGAAAAAGCTTCCCCCACCATGGCCACCACATCCCGTCGACTCTGGTACGAGCGTCCCAAATGAGGCGCTTTGATCACGAGCCTTGGTTTCGAGGCTCCTTCCTCGGTCCGCCAATCCACCGGCGATAGGCCCCTCAAAAAATGAGCATAACGCTGACCCCAAGGTAAATCCAAACCCAATTCTTTGCGTATTTCCCGTAGAGTCTCCGGATCTGAACGCTGACCCAGCGTCATTTGGGCTGAATCCGCCGGCAAGACATGAAATAAAATAAAAATCAAGGTCACCAAACCCCAAAGGACGGCGATGGCGTTAACCGCTCGCCCTAACAACCAACGTCCGGTTTGAAACCTCACTGCGGTTGAGCAGAGCGATCCAAAAACGTGGTCAGTTCTTCGGGGGATGGAAGCCTGCGGGCAGGAAAGAGGGCCCGAACCGTACCCTTACGCAAGATCATGAGCCCAGGATTGGAGCGCATCATGGTCTTGAGTACCGTTCCATCCACTTGGTAAAAAGGCCAGTCTTTGGCGGAGTATCGATGGCCAAACGCTTCGACTTCTTCCTTGCCGCTACCGGTCAAAACGGCAATTTTGATATCGTTTTGACGAGACCACTCCAGCATGGCGGCCACTTTGATCCATGCGTCACCGCGGGCTTTTTCCAAAAAAGGCGCAATAACAAAAAGTGCATTCTCAGCGGTCAAAAAATCTTGGGTATAATCGTTACCGTTCAAATCGCTGACCACAAAATCATGAATAGGAGGCACATAGCCTTTGCTTACCAATTCGGTTTGACGACCCACAAACTCTGGAGCGCTTCCATCGGCCTGTACACTATCCCAAGGAGCCTGCTCCGTTGTAAAAGTGCCAACCACTCCGTTGATCCGGTATTGCCAGCGATCTCGATAAACATCCTGGGGAGCTCCTTCGGGTATGGCCATGCCCTCGGGTAAATTTTGGCCCACGGCATAGGGTCTTAAATCCAAGAGCGGCAAATCATTCCAGGTATAAAAAGACAAACCGGTCACGGCAATGGCCGTCAAACCCACCAAGGCCGAGCCCAGAACTGGAGGACCCAAGGGCCGAATCTTGTTTCTATTCCAACACAGAATACCAATCATAATCAACAAAACCACATCCTTCGAAAAGCTCTGCCAAGGGGTTAGCTTCATAAAATCCCCAAAGCAACCGCAATCGGTGACGACTTTGAACCAGGCCGACCAAAAAGTCAAAAAGGTAAAGAAGACTACCATGCCCAACAACCACCAAGTCACCGCTTTGGCCTTCCATCCGGTCCACAGCGCTATACCCAAAACCACCTCCAAAACACAAATCGCAATGGCCAGGCCTGTCGCTAGTGGATTCAAAAAATCCATCCCGAAAACCACAAAATACTCCTCCAATTTGTACCCAAATCCCAAAGGGTCGTTGGCCTTGATGAGTCCTGAAAAAATAAACAGTCCTCCGGTCAAAAATCGTAACAATGCTATCATAAAGAAGGGTTTGAATGGGGTATGTTCTGTTCCATGGTTTGGTCCGGGTTATCCAGTCGGATAATCGCAAAGACCGCATAATTCAAGATGTCCCGGTAACCGCCCTCTACCCCTTCACTAACCAAGGCCTCACCGCGGTTTTCTTCAATTTGCTTGATGCGCAGCAATTTGACCAAGACCATGTCCGTTAGCGAGGTGGTTCTCATGGCACGCCAAGCCTCGCCGTAGTCGTGGTTTTTGTTGGCCAAAAGTTGCCGATTCCGAGCAACTTGTTGATCAAAATGCGTGATGGCCTGTTCCAAACTCCATGAATCTTCGGCGCATTCCCCAAGTTCCTGCTGGATGAGGGCCATGATCGCATAATTGATGAGGGCCTGCCATTCGGGACGAACCCCTTCGGCCACCAAATGAAATCCATTTTGTTCGATGTTACGAATCCGACAGGCCTTGATATAAAGCTGGTCGGTGAGGGAAGGCAAACGAAAAACCCGCCAAGATGTTCCGTAATCCCTGGTCTTGGCCTCAAACAAGGCCCTGCATTCAAGGATCACACGGTCAAATTCAATCAGGGTCTGCATAGCTTCTTTTGGGGATAAATTTACATCACGATGCACCCAACCCCACTCCGTCTCGCCTTGGGAGGTCAAATACTCTCCTTGGATAGACCCCGAATTATGGGGATTTTGAATCTTACCAGCGATTCCTTTTATGCGCCTAGCCGAGTTGAATGGTCCACCAACGCCACGGTGGACCGGGCCGGGGAGATGCTGGACCAAGGAGCGGATATTTTGGACTTGGGGGCCTGCTCTACCCGTCCCGGAGCCCCATCCGTCGATCCCCTCCTGGAAGAAGAACGCATCCACGCCGCTACCGAATCTGTATTGAAGGCTTTTCCCAAAGCTTTGGTGTCGGTTGATACCTTCAGGGCCCGTGTTGCCCGTACCGCCCACCGTGCAGGGGCTGTGTTGATCAACGATGTTGCCGGAGGCACCCTGGATCCTGCCATGCATCCTTTGGTGGTGGAGTATAAAATTCCTTATATCCTGGGGCACCTACGGGGTTCACCGGAGACGATGGCCGGCATGACCGATTACCGGGATGCATCTTCCGAAGTCTTTGATTTTTTGATCCAAAAAGCAGAGGAACTCCTCCTACACGGAGCAAGCCAAATCATTCTGGACCCGTGTTTTGGTTTTGCCAAAAACCAAACCCAAAATTACCAGATCCTAAAGCGCCTCCCGGAATTGGTGGCCCACGGATTGCCCGTGCTCGCAGGGTTATCCCGCAAGGCCATGATTTACCGGCCATTGGGATTGGATCCGTCCAAGGCCCTCAACGGTACCACCGTATTAAATACCCTGGCCCTTACCCAAGGCGCCCTCGTACTACGGGTTCACGATGTCGCCGAAGCGATGCAATGTGTCCACCTTTGGGAACTTTTTGATCA
>Ga0172372_10002724_pt1 | contig 26553 bp, 25 predicted proteins | sample LakKiv5m_2_FD_114544 | JGI IMG/M metagenome (GOLD analysis project Ga0172372, IMG submission 114544) | Freshwater microbial communities from Kabuno Bay, South-Kivu, Congo - kab_092012_9.5m | ecosystem: Environmental > Aquatic > Freshwater > Lake | place: Democratic Republic of the Congo...
CGGTGATGGCCTGAGTCGCTGGGTCAGGCGGATAGTAGACGGCCCGGCTCTCGAAGTGCAGGCGTGACAAATCTGGGGGACGTGTCGGCATGGCAGCGATGTGTCGGGATGGTATCAGGTGTCCCTCTCCCGACGTCAGAAGGCACGGCCGATCCGGACATACGCGGTGGGCCCTCTCGGGGCTCGACCATCATGGCCCCACGCCACGCCTCCCGACGCGGTGACCGGTGCCAGTTCGTTCACGACCAGTGCCACCGACAGCTCGCCGCCCCATGACCGCTTCCACGCGGTGTCGGAGGCGGCGTCCGACCAGAGGCGCCCGGCGTCGGCGAAGACCGATGCATGCACCCACCGCACAAACAGCCACTGCTGGCCGATGCCGCGTTCGATGCGCCACACCGGCGCCCGGTACTCGCTGCTGAGCGAGACGAGGCCGGTGCCGGCAAAGGCTCCGGCGGGAAAGCCCCTGAGCAGGCCCAGGGAGCCAGTGCCCACGGTACTCGGGCTCGGAACGCCAGCCGGTGCCGCGCCCAGCTCGAGGACGGTGCGTGCGCCGGCGAGTCCTACGGAACGTGCCGCCGCAGCGCGTGTCGCCACCACGGCGCGACGGAAGCCGCCGGGCAGATACCCCCGTACATCAATGGCCGTCGTGGTCGCGCGGCCCGATGTTCCGCGACTGCGGTCATCCACCGATGCCTGTTCCACCCATGCCCCGGCCCAGATGCCGTCTTCCGGACTGATCGAGTACCCGTAGGTGCGGGCCGTCCGCACACTCACGCCGACGCGGCCCGCAAGGCGCTGCTGCTCGCGGATTGAATCCGCCAGGTCAAAGCGGTCGCGCGTCGCGGCGACGGCGGCAGAGACGGTCGCGCTGCGCAGGGCATGGACGAGTGGCAGGTCGAGGCGGGCTTCGGCCTCGCGGCGCCAGCGTGGCGACAGCGCACGGTCAGACTCACCGTCAACGCGGACGAATGATGTGCTGCCAGACCCGGTGATGCTGACGGTGGGACGAAAGCGCGTATAGGCGTAGAACAGCGAAGCGTCCGGACGCCACACGGGCGGTCGCGCACCGGGCCTGACGTCAGGGCTCACGTGGGCCAGCCACGACGCTGACGCGCCGACGTTGTGGCGGCCGAGTACATCGACCCCGAAGGTCGCGGCCCCTGCACGCACCTGTCCCGAGGCTGTTGACACCAGTGGCAGCCACGACGTCGGGGCCAGCGTGCCGAGCGGTGAGTATCGCTGCGCGTCAGTGACGGGCACCACGGGAGCGTCGCGTGTCGCTGCCGGCGCGGCTGCCTCGAGTGGGGCCAGCGTCCGGCGTTCCCCGGTGTCGCCCGGATAGGGCACCGAAAACACATCGTGACCGTCTGCGGTGTAACCGGCAAAGACCAGGGTGCGTCCATCGGGCGAGACGTCGGGCCAGCGGGCGCCGTTCGAGCGCGTCAGCCGTCGAACCTCTCGGCTGCCCGGGACGAGTTCATAGAGATCGAAGGGGGCCCCGCCGAAATCGGCGGCTGCGACAATCGCCTGTCCATCTGGCCGCCACGTGGGCGTGACCAGGCGCGTGGAGGCGTCAGCAAACACGGCCTCGGTGGCCAGGGTGTCAACCCTGAACACGACTATCTCCGAGAGATGCCCGGGACGCCGACGCTCGACGACGATGCGCGTGCCGTCGGGAGACCAGCGGGGGGCGTAATACTGCGTGTCGGCCGCCGAGTCGAGCACCGTCATGTCGGCTTCGGTCAGGCGCTCGGCGTCGGCTTGTCCCGCGAGCACCAGGTCCCGTTGGCCCAGAGACTGGCGCACCGCGACAATACGGCCGTCAGCGTTCAGGTCGGGATCAAGCAGGCGCAGTTCACGGCTCAGGGCCGTTCGGCGTCCCGTCAGGAGGTCGAGGCGCCACAGGTCTGCGTAGACCCCGATGTTGCGTCGGTATTCGAACTGGTCGAACACCACGACGTGGCCGGCCCTTCCAAAGGTGGAGCCCAGCACGCGAGTGGTGACCGCGCGATCGACCAGGCCATGACTGTCGACCAGACGCATCTCCGGGAACGCGTCGGGATGGTTGATGGAATACATCACGTCAGGCGGACACCCCTCGCACGAGGGCGCCACGAATCGGGGACCGGCGACCTGCTGGCCGCGTCGCGTGAGGCGTCGCAGGCCGTCCATCGGCGGGGGGGACGGCGGTGCCGATTCCAGCAGAGCCGCCTGATACTGCGACCACAGCTGACGGGGGTTCGCGCCGAACACCTGACGGAAGGCACTCGAGTAGCGTCCGCCGGATGTGGACGCGGCGAGGGAGCCCAGCGACTCGACGCCGTAGCGTTCCGACAGATAGGCCGTGAACCCCAGCCCGTAGGCATAGACGCCCGTGGGCCCGGGCCAGGTCACCAGTCCCTGATCGACCCGGTCGATCGGATCGAATCGCCCCGAGGTCGCCGCCACGCGGTCGATCGCACGGAACTCTCCGGCGCGCAGTCGCCCCTGCGTCGTCAGCTGGCTCTCGACGTATGTGGCGAGGCCTTCCACGTGCCAGCGTGGAAGAAACACGTTGGGAAAGGCGAGGGGCGTCCGCCCCAGCACACGACGCAGCAGCCCTGCCCAGCGTCGCGACTGATCGAGGTGCACGATGTGGGTGTATTCGTGCACGAGCAGCAGGCGCAGCCAGTCGTCGGTGCGCCCGATGACCTCGGCGCCCGAAGGTGCCGACAGGTTCATGAAGATGACGGGGCGGGGCAAGACCGTCGCATAGCCATTCGAATAATCCCACTGGTCGGCGAGCACGATGTGGGTGAGGGCTGGGGCTTCGAGCCGCAGGGTCGCGGCGACATCACGTCGCACATCCTCGACCATGGCCGCCAGTCGCCGGACCAGGGCGTCTTCGCCGGGGTGCGAGTAGATGACGAAGTGCGGAGTGCGCTGCTCGACAAACGCCAGGCGCGGGTCGAGTTGCACTTGGGCCATGGCTCTCGTGGTGGTGCACCCGAGCGCCAGCAGCAGCGCGAAGACACGGAGCAGCGCGAGGCGGCCGTCGACAGCGTGCATGCCTCAGCCTACGGCAGTGACGACATGTGATGCGAGAGGAAACTGGAGCCGGCGACCAGACTTGAACTGGTGACCTGCTGATTACGAATCAGCTGCTCTACCAACTGAGCTACGCCGGCTAGAGGCGGGACGTGCGTCGTTGAGACAACGACCGGAACCCCAGAATAGTAACACAGGCCCCCGGAGCCCCGACCGCATGCGAGCCGCCTTGCCGTGCAGCCGCTGCCGGGACTACCATCGTCAGGATCGGTTCCGGCTGATCACACCCGTATGGCACCCTCCCGCTCTCCCATCGTCGTTCGCGGGGCCCGCACCCACAACCTGAGGAACGTCAGCCTCTCGCTGCCGGCCGGAAAGCTGATCGTGGTCACCGGGGTCAGCGGGTCGGGGAAGTCCTCGCTGGCGTTCGACACCATCTACGCCGAAGGGCAGCGCCGCTACGTCGAGTCACTGTCGGCCTACGCCCGGCAGTTCCTCGAGCGGATGGAAAAGCCCGATGTCGACAGCATCGAGGGCATCTGTCCCTCGATCGCGATCCGCCAGAAGAATGCGGTTCGCAATCCGCGATCGACTGTCGGCACCGTGACCGAGATTCACGATTACCTGCGGTTGCTCTTCTCACGGGTGGGCACCACCCTCTGCCGCCAGTGCGGCCAGCCCGTCCGCCGAGAGACCGCCGAGGCCGTGACCACGGCACTGATGGCCCGGCCGGAAGGCACACGGTGCATCATCGGATTCGACCTGCCGCTCGTCGATTTGCGCAGGGCACCGGCCGACGATGCCCGTGAGGTCGGTGAGGCCGATGCGGCGACCGAGACCGCTGCCGAGGCGAGCCTGCCGGCGGGTATGCGGGAACTGGAGGAGCTGCGGCGGAAGGGGTTCGGCCGGGTCGTGATTGACGGTGAGGTCATCAGCCTCGATGCCGTCGAGCCCCGTCAGCTCAAGGGCCTCACGCAGCTCGGCGTGGTCGTCGATCGCATTCGGCTCGATGCCGACGCGCGCTCGAGGCTCACTGATTCCATCGAGATGGCCTATCGGGAAGGCGGAGGCGTGGCCTGGATGCTGGAGCCAGGCACCGCGTCGCAGCCCGCCACCCGTGTCGAATACTCGGAACGCTTCGAATGCCGCGCCTGTCACATCACGTACGAAGACCCGCAGCCGCGCCTGTTTTCGTTCAACAACCCCTTCGGGGCCTGCGCCAACTGCCACGGTTTCGGCAACGTGGTCGAGGTCGACATGGACCTCGTCATTCCCGACCCGACAAAAAGCATCGCCGCGGGTGCGATCGAACCGTGGACCAAGCCGCACTATCGCTCGGCGCTTGCGGAACTCAAGCGCGCAGCGCGGCCGAAGAAGGTGCGTCTCGACGTGCCATGGAGTGACCTCACCGATGACGAACGACGGTTTGTCATTGAGGGTGACGGCGGTGCCTATGAGGGCGTGCGAGGGTTCTTCCAGTGGCTCGAAAAAAAGAAATACAAGGTGCATGTCCGTGTGTTCCTCAGCCGCTACCGGGGGTATCAGCCGTGCCCGGCGTGCGGTGGGGCACGCCTGCGGGCCGAGGCGCGTGATGTGCGCGTCGGTGGCCGTCGCATTGACGAAGTGTCGGCCCTCAACGTGCGTGATGCCGCCGAGTTCTTCGCGCATCTGGTGCTGACGCCTCAGCAGGCCGCCATTGTTGACAAGGTGCTCGGCGAAATCACCAGGCGCCTCGGGTTCCTCCGTGACGTCGGGCTCGAATACCTGACGCTCGATCGGTTGTCCTCGACGCTGTCGGGTGGCGAGTCGCAGCGCATCAGCCTGGCCACCTCGCTGGGGTCGGCGCTCGTGGGCACCCTTTATGTGCTCGACGAACCGTCGATCGGGCTGCACACGCGAGACAATCAGCGGCTCATCGGCATCCTGCGGCAGTTGCGTGATCAGGGCAACACCGTGCTGGTCGTCGAACACGACGCCGACATGATTGCCGTCGCCGATCATCTCGTGGACATGGGACTCGGGGCCGGTGAACACGGCGGTCGTGTCGTGTACGAAGGCACCATCGAGGGCCTGCAGGATGAACCGCGCTCGCTCACCGCCAAGTACTGGCGCGGCGAGCTCTCGATTCCGGTGCCGGTATCCCGGCGGCGAGGCCTGCCGCAGCGGATTCGCCTGCTCGGTGCGCGTGAACACAATCTCAAGGGCGTGACGCTTGAGATTCCTCTCAACACCCTCACCGTGATCACCGGGGTCAGCGGATCGGGCAAGTCGACGCTGATCCACGACGTGCTCTACGGCGCCCTCAAACGTGCGAAGGGGGATTGGGACCGCAAGGTCGGCGCGCATGATCGGCTTGAGGGGCATGAACTCGTTACCGATGTCGTGCTCGTCGATCAGACGCCCATCGGCCGCACACCGCGATCGAATCCGGTCACCTACCTCAAGGCGTTTGATCCGATCCGCGAACTCTTTGCGGCAACCAAGGATGCCCGTGCCCGCGGGCTGACGGCCAGTCATTTTTCCTTCAATGTGCCCGGTGGCCGCTGCGAAGCCTGCCAGGGCGAAGGGGAAGTCACCGTCGAGATGCAATTCCTGGCTGACGTCAGCGTGCCGTGCGAGCAGTGCGACGGGCAACGCTTCCGGCCGCAGGTGCTCGAGGTCACCTACAAAGGCAAGTCGATCATGGACGTGCTGGGCATGACCGTGCGCGAAGCCATGGCGTTCTTTGCCGGCACGCCGAAGGTGATTCGGCGCCTGCAGGTGCTCGACGAAGTCGGGCTGGGGTATCTGCGCCTCGGGCAGCCGGCCACGACGCTGTCGGGTGGCGAAGCCCAGCGCGTCAAGATAGCCTCGCACCTGTCATCGCATGCAGGCGAGCGGCTGCTCTACATTCTCGATGAACCGACGACCGGGCTGCATTTCGACGACATTGCCAAGCTCATCGCGGCCTTCCGGCGCCTGCTCGACGCGGGACACACACTGGCCGTCATCGAGCACAACCTCGACGTCATCAAGACCGCCGATTGGATTGTGGACCTCGGGCCCGAAGGCGGTGAAGGGGGCGGACAGCTCCTGGCCATGGGCACACCCGAGCAGGTGGCACACGTCGAGACCTCACACACGGGACGCTATCTCAAGCAGGTGCTGCAGTCCGACCGGGTGCTGCAGACTGTCGCCCCCGCGTAGACGTCAGTGGTGTTCCGGTGACCCGGTGGTGTCGCGTGGGCCGGCAAGCGGCATGGGTGCCTGGCTCCGCAGCGTCACGGCCATCTGCTGCACCGGAATGCGGATGCCTTCGGCGTCGAAGGCCTTCTTGATGCGGCGGCGCAGCTCGCGCGCGACCAGCCACTGACTGAGGGGCGCCGTCTTGATGCGGAAGCGCAGCCCGACCGACGAGGCGCCGAGGCTGTCGACGCCCATCACCTCCAGAGTCTCGAGGAGATGCGGGGCAAACACCGGGTCGGCCTGCAGCCCCTGCGCCGTCGCCTGCACCGACGCAATCGCCGCATCAATGTCGTCGTCATAGTCGATGCCGATGTCGATGACCGCGTATGCGAAGTCTTTGCTGCGATTAGCGAGTGTGGTAATCGCGCCGTTCGGAAACACGTGCACGGTCCCTTCAAGATCGCGCAGCACCAGCGTCCGCAAATGGATTTGCTCGACCGTGCCGCTCGTGCCGTTCACGACCGCCACATCACCGACGCGCACCTGATCTTCGAGAATCACGAAGAAGCCCGAGATGATGTCCTTCACCAGGGTCTGCGCACCGAACCCCACGGCCAGGCCGAGGATGCCGGCGCCCGTCAGCACAGGCGTGATGTCGACGTCGATGGCGCGCAGTATCGTCAGCAGGGCAGCGCTCCAGACGATGGCCGAGAGGAAGCGCGTGAGCGTGCGTCCGATGGTGTCGGCGCGCTTGTGCCGTTCGAGGGCTGATGGTGACGATGCCACGCCCGGTGACATTTCGGCGACGGCGCGACTGATGAGCGCCGACACCAGGCGCGAGGCGGTGAGGGCCACGAGCAGAATGACACCAATCCGCAGCGCCGTCTGGGCCACCCACTGGCCCAGGGTCCGGCCGTCAAGCGATACCGGCAGCGTGATGCCTGCCAGGGCCAGCGCCGGAAAGATGAGCGCGGTCATGGCCACCACAAACGTGACGGCCCGTACAAGGCGAACCGGGGTCTTGCCGAACGAGGGCGTCTGCCCGATGGGGCCTTCAAGGTGCGCGACCAGCCGACGCACCAGGCCACCGGCGATGAGGGCAAATGCCGCGGCAAGGGCCGCCGTGAAGACGAGCGCGGCTACCAGGGCGATCGACTGATCGGGTGCGGTACCCGGAGCCGGCGTCGGCGTCATGGCCGGTTCACTGCCGTCGGCCGCGTGTGGCGCGGGGTTCCTGCTTTTCAACCTGGGCTCTGACCGTTTCGGTCTTGCCGCCACGGAGCACCTCGACGCGGACCGTCGAGCCGATGGCCGTGTCGGCGATCTGGCGGACGAACTGTCCGGTGTTGGTGATGGCCTCGCCGTTGATCGTGCGGATGATGTCTCCGGGCCGCAGCCCGGCACGATAGGCCGACGAGGTCCGGCTCATCTGGGTGATGACGATGCCGTCGGCATTGGGGGCGCGCAGTTCCTCGGCCAGTCGCGTGGTCAGCGGGGCCACGTCGAGGTAGCCAAGCGAGCCGCGGCGTACTTCGCCGTATTTCTTGAGGTCATCGATCACCCGGCGCGCGAGGTTGCTCGGCACGGCGAATCCGATGCCCTGATAGCCGCCGCTCTGCGAATAGATCGCGGTGTTGATGCCAATCAGCTCGCCGCGGCTGTTGATGAGGGCACCGCCCGAGTTGCCGGGATTGATGGCCGCGTCGGTCTGGATGAAATCCTCATAGGTGGAAATGCCCATGCCCGCACGTCCGAGTGCCGAGACGATGCCCAGCGTGACGGTCTGGTTCAGTGAGAACGGGTTCCCGATGGCCATGACCCACTCGGCGACCTTGAGGTTCGACGAGTCGCCCCAGGGAATGACGGGCAGGTTGGTCGCCTCCACCTTCAGCAGGGCCAGGTCCGTCCACGAATCAACCCCGACGACCGTGGCCTTCAGTTCGCGGCGGTCACCCATCGAGACGCTGACCTCTGCCGTGTTCTCGCCGATGACGTGGTTGTTGGTCACCACATAGCCATCGGCCGAAATGACGACGCCCGAACCGAGCGACGACTCGTAGCGGTTGCGGTAGCCGAACATTTCGCCGGGGTCGCCGCCCCCGAAGAAATACTGGAAGAACGGATCGTTGGCGAACGGCGAGTTGGGCTGGCGCACCACCTGCACGGCCGAGATGTTGGTCACGGCCTTGATGGTGCGCTCGGCCACCGCCGTGAAGTCGGGTCCGGGAGACGGCGGTGCCGTGACACCGGCCCGTCCGCCGCCCGCCTGATCGGTCACCGTCGCTGTGGGGAGCGCGACGGCGTCCTGCTGCACGTGGATGCGGCCGGCCAGGACCAGGCCACCGACGACCCCGATCGACACCAGGGCGGCTGTGAGGACAAAACGCTTGATCATGGCGGAATCCTGTCAGGGCCTATCGGACGTCGATGCGCCGGGCGCCGGAGGACGACCGGCGGGGCACCGTGATGGTCAGCACGCCGTCAGAGAGGTCGGCGGTGATCTGGTCGGTGTCAGCCGTCGACGGCAGTGCAAAGGTGCGCGAGAACGCGCCGTGACCGCGCTCGAGCTGATGATACGTGTCCGCCGGCACGCGGCCGTCCCGTCGGCCCTCGATAACGAGCCGTCCCTCGTGAAGGGCAATCGTGATCGACGCACGCCGCAGCCCCGGCACTTCGGCCGTCAGCACGAAGGCAGAGTCGGTTTCATAGACATCGACGGGGGGCGCCCATCCGGCGGCACCGGTCAGGGGCGGCCGGTCGAGTCGATGTTGGATGACCACAAGGTCCCGGAATGGGTCCCAGTGCGGGGGGAGCACAGCAACCCCATGCTAACATGGCGGGGTTTCCTCATTTCCCAAGAACCACACATGGCTGATACCCTACTCGCCACCCAGCTCCGCAAGGGCATGATCATCAAGTTCGAGAATGAACTGTTCCGCATCCACGATCGTCAGCACGTCACGCCCGGGAACCTCCGCGGGTTCGTGCGCCTCAAGATGCGCAACCTGCGCACCGGGGCGCTGGCCGACCACAAGGCCCGCTCGGAAGACGTCATCGAGCGCGCGACCCTCGAGGAAAAGGAAATGCAGTATCTCTACGCCGACGGCGAGGGATATCACTTCATGGATACGGATTCCTACGAGCAGGTGCACCTCACAGAGGACGCCCTGGGCGAAGGGGTGGGCTTCCTCAAGCCCGAGATGCTGATTCGGATCGAGTTCTACGGCGAGGAACCCGTCGGCGTTGAACTGCCGCAGACCGTCGACCTCAAGGTGGTCGAGACCGTGCCGGGCATCAAGGGAGCGACGGCCACCAATCAGCTCAAACCCGCCACGCTCGAGACCGGCGTCGTCGTCAACGTGCCGCCCTTCATCAGTGAGGGCGACGTGATTCGCGTCAACACTGAGACGGGCGAGTACCAGGCGCGCGCCTGAGGCTGCCCAGGGGCGATGCCGGCTCGGCCGGCAGCACCCGGGAGAGTGTTCCAGTATGGATGTGGTCCGCACGCCTGCCACCGGGTGGATTGAAGTGATCGTGGGCAGCATGTTCAGCGGCAAGAGCGAAGAGCTCATCCGCCGGCTGCGCCGCGCCCAGATTGCCCGGCAGCGGGTGCAAATCTTCAAGCCCTCGGTCGACACGCGGTTTGGCGATGACCACATCGTGTCGCACAGCGAGTTGCGTATTCCGGCTGACACGGCCGCCACCGCGGTCGAACTGCTCGACCGTGTACGGGTCGAGACGGAAGTCGTGGGTATCGACGAGGGGCAGTTCTTCGATGCCGACCTGCCGGCCGCCTGCGCCTCCCTCGCGGCACGCGGGGTGCGGGTGATTGTGGCCGGCCTCGATCAGGACTATCTGGGGAAGCCGTTCGAGCCGATGCCGCACTTGCTGGCGGTGGCCGAGTTCATCACCAAGACGCGGGCCATCTGCATGGTGTGCGGGAACCCGGCGAATCACACGCAGCGACTGGTGGGCAGCAGTGCCCGCGTGCTGCTGGGGGCGACGGGGGCCTACGAGGCCCGATGCCGACGTTGCTTCGACCCGGCCCTCGCCGAGCGGGAACTCCGTCGGCAGTCCCAGGCCACTACGCCTGACCCGCCTGCGTCGGCGTCCGACCAGTCGCCGTCGTAGCCGCCGCGTCGCCAGCTAACGGCCGAGCAGCCAGCCAATCAGTCCAGGACCGCTGGCCAGCGGATCGCCGAGCCAGGCAGGCGGCGTCAGCCACACGAACGAGAGAATGGCGATGACCCACAGGTCGAAGGGGATGGTCGCCCTCTCATCGCGCCAGAAGAAGAACCGCCAGAAGAGCCCCGTCACGCCGGTATTCGAGGGCATCGGTTTCCTCTCCAGCACCAGGTAGGTGTAGTAGATGCGGTTGGCGACCGTGACCACCGACAGCGCGAGAATCACCCACAGCACGGCCGCCATCCGGTCGGTAAACGCCCCGATCATGAACAGGACGATGCGCTCGGGGCGTTCCATGAAGCCCACCTTGCACTTCTCGATCAGGCACTCGGCGCGGGCACGTGCGTAGCTGATCATGATCGAGAAGACCAGGGCCAGCGTGGTGATGAGGACATAGTCGGTGCGGTCGCGCTCCGAGTAAATCCAGATGAGCCCGGTGAACAGGCCCAGGTCCGAGAAGCGATCGAGTGTCGAGTCCCAGAAGGCACCGAACGCCGACTGCTTGCCCGTCTGATGCGCCACCTTGCCGTCGATGAAGTCGAAGATGTTGGCGACGATCATGATGATCCCCGCCTCGACGAACCGGTCCCGGCCCAGCGAGACCGCAGCCATCACGTTGATGATGACCCCGATGAGGGTCAGCATGTTGGGGTGGATGCCGAGGGCGATTGAGCCGGCGATGATGGCCCGCAGCGGAAACATGCAGATGGTGCCGATGGCACCGGTAAATGTCATAGGGAAACCCGCCTAAGGGTAGTCGACCGGGCCGCTGCCACACAACCGGGCGGCGTGCGATGATCGGTCAGAGAGCCCCCGCTGCCGCACATGGCCATTCACGACCTGAAAGAACAGATTGCCCGACTGCCCGAGCAGCCCGGCGTGTATCTGTACGCCAATGCGCAGGGTGACACCATCTACATCGGCAAGGCCCGCAGCCTGCGCGACCGGGTCCGCAGTTACCTCGGGGCCCGTGGCCAGCATGCCAAGACCGATGCCCTGCTCGACGAGGTGACCAGCCTCAGCGTCATCCTGACCGATTCGGTGGTCGAGGCCCTGGCCCTCGAAGACAGCCTGGTCAAGCAGCGCACGCCGAAATACAACATCCGCCTGCGTGACGACAAGCATTACCCGTATCTGCAGCTGACAACCGGCGAAGATGTGCCCCGGGTCATGGTGGCGCGGTCGGTCGAGCGCGACGGGCACGTGTATGCAGGCCCCTTCCTCCCGGCGCGGCTGGCGCGCAAGACCAAGGATCTGACCCATCGGCTCTTCGGGATCCGGTCCTGCAACGAGGTCATCACCGGACGGCGTGACCGCCCGTGTCTCGAGTACGACATCAAGCGGTGCCTGGCGCCGTGCGTGGCCGACCTCTGCTCGTCCGAGCGCTATGCACAGGCGGTCGACGACACCCGCCTGTTCCTCGAGGGCCGCACCGAAGAACTGGGGCAGCACCTCGAGACGCGCATGCGCCAGGCCGCAGCCGACGAGCGCTTCGAGGAAGCCGCCGCTCTGCGCGATGCCCTGCGTACGGTGCAGACGCTCGAGGAGCGCCAGCAGAAGATGTCGAGCGTCGCCCTCGGTGACCGCGATGTCTTTGGAGTCAAGGTGGGGCCCAGCGGGGCAGTGGTGCAGGTATTCCAGGTGAGACACGGCCGGGTTGTGGAACGGCTCGAGGTGGTCGCCGAGGCCGGTCCCGATGCCGACCAGGTTCCCGGGGTGCTCGCTGCGGCGATGGCCCACGTGTACGCCGACCAGGCGCCGCCTGGGGAACTGCACCTGCCCGAATGGCCAGACGAGTACGAAGCGCTCGAACAGTGGCTGAGTGATCGGGCCGGGCGCAAGGTGCGCTGCGTGCTGCCCCAGCGCGGCGACAAGCGTGGCCTCATCGACCTGGCCCGGCGCAATGCCGAGCTGGCCTATCGGGCGCGCTTCGGTCAGGGCCCGGGCACGGCGCAGTACGAAGCCCTTGAGACGCTGCAGGCCGCCCTGCGGCTGCCGCAACTGCCACGCCGCATCGAGTGCGTTGACATCTCGACCATTCAGGGCAGCGAGACGGTGGCCTCGATGGTCGTGTGCGAGGACGGGCGCATGAAACGCAGCGAGTACCGCCGCTTTCGTGTTGCCAGGGGCGAGCGCTTTCTCGATGATTTTGCGGCCATGGGGCAGGTCGTCAAGCGGCACTTCGCGCGCAAGGGCGCGCACGACGCACCGCTGCCGCATCTGCTGGTCATTGACGGCGGCAAGGGACAGCTGGCCGCGGCCTACGAGTCGCTCGAGTCACTCGGGCTGGTCCAGCTCGTGGCCGTCGGACTGGCGAAGAAAGAGGAACTGGTCTATACACGCGACCACGACCAACCCCTGGCTCTCGACCGCCACGGTCCCGCGCTGCGGTTGCTGCAGCGCATCAGAGACGAGGCTCACCGTTTCGCAGTGACCTACCATCGTCAGGCGCGAACACAGCGCGATTTGCGGTCAGCGCTCGATGAAGTGCCCGGCATCGGGCCGCGGCGGCGACGGACGCTGCTGACACGCTTCGGCAGCATCGCCGGTGTTCGGCGGGCCAGCCTCGAAGAGCTTTCGGCCGTGGTGGGTCCAAAGGCCGCAGCGGCCATCTGCGAGCACTTCGCCCGGGCCTGAGGGCCATCTGATAGAATTTCCCCCTCTTGGACGGCATTAATTTCGCAGAAATCCTCGCCTTCATGGTGATTCTGGTCGGCTCGCTGTCGGTCCACGAGGCCGCGCATGCCTGGGCGGCCGACCGGCTGGGAGACCCAACCGCGCGCACGCTGGGCCGGCTGTCGCTGAACCCGGCCGTGCACGTCGACCCGATCGGCACCGTGTTCTTTCCGCTGCTCGCCGCGATGACCAATCTGCCCCTGATTGGCTGGGCCAGGCCGGTGCCGGTGGATCGACGCTATCTGCGTGCGCCCCGCCGCGATTTTGCCCTCATTGCCGCCGCCGGCCCGGTCAGCAACCTGGTGCTCGCGGCGCTCGGCAGCGGAGCAGTACTGGCCCTGGGGGGACTTGGGGCGGTGCTCGAGGCGGGCATGCTGGGTGAAACGCTGGTGCAGTGGGTCGTGCTCAACGTCCTGCTGGCCCTCTTCAACATGATTCCCGTGCCGCCGCTCGATGGCGGCAACGTGCTGATGGGACTGCTGCCGAGCGGCGCGGCCGACGCGCTGGAGCGACTCAGACCCTACGGATTCCTCGTGATTTACGCGCTGATGCTTTCGGGCCTGCTCTCGGCAGTGCTGCGACCGGTGCAGCGCCTCATTCTGGGCGGGTTACTGTGACTGGACGTCAACGGGTCGTATCGGGCATGCGCCCGACGGGAAGACTGCATCTGGGCCATCTGGTGGGGGCGCTCGACAACTGGGCGCGCCTCCAGGCCGAGTACGACTGCTTCTACTTCGTCGCCGACTGGCACGCGCTCACCAGCCACTATGCCGACACTGGCGATCTCGTGGCGAACGCCATCGATAACGTGGCCGACTGGATCGGCGCGGGTCTCGACCCCGAGCAGAGCACCTTTTTCGTGCAGTCGCTGGTGCCTGAGCATGCGGAACTCTATCTGCTGCTGCAGATGGTCACGCCGATTCCCTGGCTGGAACGCGTGCCGACCTACAAGGAGCAGATGGAACAGCTCGCCGAGCGCGACCTGTCGAGCATCGGCTTCCTGGGATACCCCCTGCTGCAGGCCGCCGATGTGGTCATCTACGATGCCAACGTCGTCCCCGTCGGCGAAGACCAGGTGCCCCATCTGGAACTGACCCGGGAAGTGGTGCGGCGCTTCAACAACCTCTACTTCCCGGTGCCGCCTGATGCCCCGTCGCGCGGCCTGGTCGAGCCGCTGGCGCTGCTGACCCCGACGCCGCGACTGCCCGGTCTCGACAACCGGAAAATGAGCAAGAGCTACCAGAACACCATCGACCTTGCCGACTCGGCCGATGCCGTCCGCCAGAAGGTCCGGCAGATGTACACCGACCCGAAGCGGGTACGCGCAGACATCCCCGGCACCGTCGAGGGTAATCCAGTGTTCATCTACCACGATGCGTTCAACCCCAACCGCGCCGAGGTCGACGAGCTCAAGGCCCGCTATCGCGCCGGCACGGTGGGGGACGTCGAGGTGAAGACCAAGCTGGCGACGGCCATCAATGCGATGCTCGAGCCTCTTCGCGAGCGGCGTGAGGCGGCGCTGGCCCGTCCGGGCTACCTGCGCGATGTGCTGTTCGAGGGCTCGGCCCGCGCGCGCGTGCAGGCGCAGCAGACGATGGACCGCGTCCGTGATGCGGTCAGGCTCCGGTATTGATCGTCCTCCGCCGATGAGTGCCGATTCACCGAACATCGACGCGACCGAGGGCTTCGACTCGCAGCTCGAGGCCATCCGCATTCGCCTGCAGGCGTTCGAGGGGCCCCTCGACCTGCTGGTGCATCTCATCCGGAAAAACAAGGTCGACGTCTACGACATTCCGATTGCCATCATCACGCGCCAGTATCTCGATTACCTGACGCTGATGGAGGAACTCAATCTCGACGTCGCCAGCGAGTTTCTGGTGATGGCGGCGACGCTGATTCACATCAAGAGCCGCATGCTGCTGCCGCGCCCGCCGGCGATCACCGAGGTCGACACCCTCGGTGAAGATCCGCGCGATGTGCTGGTGCGGCGGCTGCTCGAGCACGAGCGCTTCAAGGCGGCGGCCGAACTGCTGCACGACCGCGAGACCCTGCGCAGCGCCCAGTGGATGCGACCCGATTCGCGCATCGAAGCCATCGCTGGCGATGACTATGAGCCTGAACTGGAAGTCGACCTGTTCGGATTGCTGTCGGCGTTTCAGCGCGTACTCGACCGGGCACGCGAACGTCCGCCCGTGCCGCTGCCGCGCGAGGAACAGTCGCTCGAGCAGCGCATCGATCAGCTGCTGAACCGGCTGTCAGTGACGCCAGCCTGCGGGTTTGACGAACTGTTCGACGATACAGCTTCACGGGCCGACCTGATCGTCACCTTTCTGGCCGTGCTCGAGATGATTCGCCTCAAGCTCATCCGCGTGTTCCAGAGCGGGCACACGGGGGACATCCGCGTCTACATGCGCGCGCGTCCCCAGGATGCGCCGGACCCCATTCACGATCCGGAAGATGAGTTCAGGGCCCACCACGCCCCATCCGGAGCAGCCGTCAGTGAGACTGAGCCATGAGCGACGAGACACGAACTGATGAAGGCGAGACGCCCGTCCCTGTGCGTGACGGTGAGGCCGATGCCGTCGAGACCAGGGTCAGGCTTGCCCCGGCGCAGCTGCGCGCGATTGTGGAAGCTCTCGTCTTTGCGTCACCGGAACCTCTCGGATTCAAGGCCCTCTGCCGGATGCTGGCCGATGAGCCAAAGGACGACGTCGTGGCTGCCCTCGAGGCGGTCCGAGAGGCCTACAGCGATCGGCCCGGATTGCATGTGGTCGAGGTGGCGGGTGGTTTCCAGATCACGACCCGTCCCGAACTGCACGACTGGGTGCGGCGTCTCTTCCACGAACGCTCCTCGCAGAAGCTGTCAGTGGCTGCCCTCGAGACGCTGTCGGTCGTCGCCTACAAGCAGCCCATCACCCAGGCCGAGATTGCCGAGATCCGTGGCGTCAATGTCTCGGGCGTCCTGTCGACACTGCTCGAGCGGCACCTCATCAAGATCGTCGGGCGCAAGAACGTGGTCGGACGCCCGTTTCTCTACGGCACGACCCGCGAATTTCTCCTCCGCTTTGGCCTCAAAGACGTCTCTGACCTGCCCAGGGTCGAGGACATGGCCCAGCAACTCGGCTTTGAAGCGCCCCCGATGCTCACCGAGCGGATGGTGCCCGAAGAGATGCTCCCGCTTGACGACGATGACCTGGCGGCGCTCGGGGATGCGACGGCCGACGCACCGGTTGATGTAGCGGGAGACGAGGAGGCCTAGCGGCCCCTCTTTCGGCTCGTGCTCCGTCCTGATCCCGTCGAGGGACGTGGCCGCCCTGATGCCGGCTTGCCCGTCGACGCGGAACGCGATCGGTTTTCAGTGCGTGCGGGCGCCGCAGCGCGGCGTGCGCCGGTCGCACCCTGAGGCCTGGTCTCCGAAGAACGGCCTGACGCGGCCGGACGTGCTGACGCACCACCAGGTCCGGATGCCTGGCGGCCCTTTGGTGGGGACGGTCTGGTCTCGCGATGCCGGAGCGACGGGGGTTTGTCCCAGGCCTGCGTAGCTTCGCGGTGGCTGTGAGGCATCGGCCCCGGGCGGGCAGGGCGACGGGGCGGCGTCGTTCGCGTGATGCGCGAGGCATCCGCGGCCTCGCCCTGCAACATCCGCACTTCGGACGGAGACAGGTCCCGATACTCGCCCGGCCGCAGCTGCCCGATGCCGAGGCTGCCAATGCGGACGCGCCGCAAGTCGCGGACGGGCAAGCCGACCGCCTGGCACATCTTTCTGACCTGCCGGTTGCGACCCTCCCGGAGTGTAATCGTCAGCCGTGTCGTCGGGCGAGTGCCACGCACCGTGGCCTCGGAGGTCACATCGGCCGGTGCCGTGCGCTGGTCGTCGATGAAAACGCCGGCCCGCAGCTTGTCGAGCGCCTCAGGATCGGGAGTGCCCGCCACAATGGCCTCATAGACCTTCGGTACCTCGTGGCGAGGGTGCATCAGGCGCTCGGCCAGGTCGCCGTCGCTCGTCAGCAGCAACAGACCTTCGCTGTCATAGTCGAGGCGGCCGACGGGATAGACGTAGCCCACACGCCGGTCGAGCAGATCGAGCACTGTGGGACGACCCTCCGGGTCATGCCGCGTGGTCACGTAGCCGCGTGGCTTGAAGAGCAGGATGTACCGGGGCGAGGCCCCGAGCCTGACGCGGCGCCCGTCGACCCTGATATCGTCTGTCAGTGACGCACGGGCCCCCAGTGTGCGGATTACTTCGCCATTGACGGAGACACGTCCGTCGGCAATCAGCTGTTCAGAGGCGCGGCGCGAAGCCACACCGGCCGTCGACAGCAGCTTCTGCAGTCGGATGCCGTCGCGACCGTCTTCGTGAGTGGGACGAGGGGGCACAGAGTTCCTTCCAGAATCAGCGGCTGAAGACCTGCCGCCAGAACGAGGCCAGACGCCAGACGTCGGCGGCCGTGGGCGCACGGTTCATTTCCGCGTGCGTGATCAGGGTGCTGAGCAGGCCATGCACATCGGCCTTGCCCTGGAGATATTCGCCAAGCAGCACGGTTTCCACTGACGGAATGACGTTGTCATCAGCCCCATGCAGGAGATAGACCGGAGCACTGGGTGTGCTCGGGGCATGTTCGAGCGATACCGACGGCATGCCGGGATGTGACTGCAGCCGATCGACGACCGGAGACAACCGGGCCCCGAGCGCTGCGACATCGCGGGTGTTCACGTAGGTCATCAGCGTCCGCGAGGGTTCGGGCAGCCGGGCCGTGTCACGTTGCACGGCCGCGAAGGTCTGTTCAGCCAGCGGCGGGTCAGTCATCGCCTGTGACGAGGCCAGCAGAAAGCGATCAATCGAGTCGCGCAGGAGCGGCACCTGCTCGGTGGGCACCATCTGATCGGCCACGTTCAGCAGCACGACGGCGAGGCCATAGTCATGGGGCGGGTGCACCTGCACGTCGGCCGCGCCGATGACGACGTGGCTCTGGCGGGCGCGGGCCAGATCACCCACGACCTCGCCTGTCGCCAGGTAGTGCATCACGCGCCACAAATCGCCGTGGCCGCCGAATGACACCAGAAACGCCACGCGGTCGCGGATGCGGTCACGACCGATGGCGACGGCAGAGAGGCCCCCCGAAAAGCTGATGCCAATCACCCCGACGCGGCCGTCAGGTGCGAGGGTCGGTTGCGTGGAGGTCCAGAGAATCGCGTCTTCAATAAGGTCGGTGGCATCCGGGGTGATGCGGAACTTCTGCAGGTCGGGCGCGGCGACGGTGACGACCCGGAATCCGGTTTCCACGAGATCGCCGGCGAGCCGCACGAGGCGCTGTTCGTCGATGCCGTCACGATGCACGCCGGGAACGAGCACAACCGTGCGGGTGGCCGATGCGCCCGGGTGATAGAGCCGCGCGGCGACGGGGCCGCGGCGCGTGGGAATGCTCAGGGACTCCTGCGCACCGATGCCGGCAGATCGCCACGCCGCCAGACGGGCAGGGGCCCCTGGCACGTCGGCTGCGCGGATGATGAAGGCGGTGGCGTCGACGAGCGGCCGCAACAGCACCGCGCACGCGACGCCCACGAGCAGCATCCACGGGCCCCACCGCAGGAATCGCTTCACGCGGCAATGGTACACTGGTCGACTCGTGCGTCCCATCATCATTGCCATTGACGGACCTTCGGGAGCGGGGAAGGGTACGCTCGCCCGGCGTCTGGCCAGCCTGCTCGGCTATCCGCATGTCGATACGGGTGCCATGTATCGCGCCGTCGCCTGGAAGGCGTCCCACGACTGCCTGCCGCTCGACGACGATACGGTCATGTCGGCGCTCGCCGAACGGGCGCACCTTGAGCAGGATGCCGGGGGAATTCGTATCGACGGACACGATGTCACGCGCGAAATCCGCACACCGGTGATCGACCAGGCGGCGGCACAGGTGGCTCGGTTGCCCGGCGTCCGCGAGGTGCTGGTGGCGCGGCAGCGTGCGATGGGGCTCGGTGGTGTCGTGATGGAAGGACGTGACATCGGCACGGTCGTGTTTCCCGACGCCGCTGTGAAGGTCTACCTCGACGCGTCGGCCGAAGAGCGCGCCCGTCGTCGCATGACCGATGCCGACCATACCGCGTCGGGCGCAGGGGATGTGGCGCGGGTGCAGGATGCGATGGCCGCGCGCGACCGGAGCGACTCAACGCGGCCCGTGGCGCCGTTGACGCTGGCGGCTGATGCGGTCTATCTCGATACCACCGAGCTCGACGCCGACGGGGTATTCACCCAGGTGCTGGCGCTGGTGCGACGTAGACAGAACGAGCCGGACCCGGGTCCGGCTCGTTCCTGACTGTTCCTACCGCTGAACCTGCGGCGTTCCCGCCGCAGGCGCTGCGTCGGCTAGCGGTCGTCGAAGTCCTCGGACGATTCGGGATCCAGTTCCCACCGGTTGCGATCGCGCTCAGCGATTTCGCTGCCTCCGCGCAACTCCTCGTCATCGTCGTACTCGACGCCGAGGGCCTGTCCGATTTCATCCACGACGTCCTGGTCGGGCGTCGGGTTGTCGCCGCCGGGAGCTTCGTCTCCCACAGAGTCAGCCCGGCCCCAGTCGGCATCGACATCGCCCCCTGTCAGGGCGGGGCTCGTCGACGTGTGCTGTCGCACCTTCTGCTTCAGCTCGGCCCGGCCGGTGCTGGTGCCCGTGGAGGCTGCCGGAGCGGCGAGGGTCGACGGCACCGACGCACGTGTCGGCTTCGGCGTCGCCGCCGGACGCGCCTTGCCAGGGGCGGTGGTGGCCTTCGCCACCGGTGCCGGTCGCGTGGGCGTGACCTTCTTCGAAACCGCGGCCTTGACGGCGGTCGACTTCGCGGCCGACGTCTTCGGTCTCGCGACTGTCTTTGCGCCGGCGATACCGGGCTTCTTCGCAGACGCTTTCGTCGAGCGCGCCGGTGATGTCTTGACGGACGCGGGCTTGCGGGTGGCTACCGCCTTCTTGCTCGCAGCGGTTCGACGAGCGGAGGCCGGCTTCTTCGTGGCGGCCACCTTGCGCACCGCGGCGGCCTTCTTCGTGACGATGCCCTTTCGCGCCGAGGCGGATGCGACCTTTCGTGTACTGGCGTTCTTCGCCGTGGCCTTGCGCGCAGGGGCGGCGGCCTTCTTTCGCGCCGGATTCCGTTTCGCGGAGGCCTTCGTCTTCGCGGACGCACCGGACGCCCGCGCCGGTGTGCGGCGGCGGGCAGCGGCCGCGCGGGAGGCGGGGCGGGCAGACTTGGCAGACTTGCTTCGAGCGGACGTGCTTGACTTGCGGGGTGCCGGTTTCTTGGCCATATCGGAGTCCTTTGGGCTACCTTGACACAGGGCACTAACTAACGTAACGTCACGAGGTTACGCGGGGCGCCGGCCCCCGCTCAAATCGACCGGCAAATCTGCTAGTCAGGAGGACGCGCACCGCAATGGCAATTTCGCACGACGAGCACAACACGGCCAACGAGCCGAAGGGCGCTTACACCCCGACGGCTTCGGCCGCGGGGCGGCAAGCTCCCAAAACGACCCCTCTGTGGGTCAAGGACGATGAGTCCGTCTCCCCCGAGGAGTTCAGCCGCCTGCTCGACCTGTACGATAACAGCTTCCGCAACATCGCGGAAGGTGAGGTTGTCAAGGGCACCGTTCTGAAGGTCACCGAGAACGAGGTGGTCATCGACGTCGGGTACAAATCCGAAGGGGTGATTCCGGTCGACGAATTTCTCGACGAAACCGGCGCGGTAATTGTGAGGGCTGGCGACGTCGTCGACGTCCTGCTCGAGCGCACCGAGGACCGTGATGGCCACATCGTGCTTTCGCGCGAAAAGGCCGAGAAAATGAAGATCTGGGATGAGGTCGAGCGAGCGTTCATCGACCGCAAGGTCGTCATCGGCCGGGTCGTCGAACGGATCAAGGGCGGGCTGGCCGTCGACATCGGGGTCCGCGCATTCCTGCCGGGCAGCCAGATCGACGTTCGTCCGGTGCGCAACCTCGACGCACTGAAGGGGCAGGAGCTCCGGATGCGCGTTATCAAGGTCAACAAGAAGCGCGGCAACATTGTCCTCTCGCGCAAGGTGCTGCTCGAGGAAGAGAACGCCGAGAAGAAGAAGACCACTCTCGAGACGCTTACCGAAGGCAAGGTGCTGCGCGGCACGGTCAAGAACATCACCGACTACGGGGCCTTCATCGACCTCGGCGGCATCGACGGCCTGCTGCACATCACCGACATGTCATGGGGGCGCGTCGGACATCCGTCCGAGGTGTTCAAGGTCAACGACGAAATCGACGTGGTCGTGCTCAAGTACGATGCGGCGACCGAGCGCGTGTCCCTGGGCCACAAGCAGCTCATCATCGACCCGTGGACCAGTGTCATGGAGCGGTTCCCGGCCGGGGCCCGCGTCAGCGGCAAGGTGGTCAGCCTGACCGATTACGGTGCCTTCATCGAACTCGAACCGGGCGTCGAGGGCCTCATCCACGTCAGCGAGATGTCGTGGAGCAAGCGCGTCAAGCACCCGTCGAAGATTCTCAACGTGGGCGACACGGTCGAGGCCATGGTGCTCGGCGTCGATCCCACGGCGCGGCGGATTTCCCTCGGTCTCAAGCAGGTCGAGAGCAACCCGTGGAACGAGCTGACCGAGAAGTATCCCGTCGGCACCCGGATCACCGGCAAGGTGCGCAATCTCACCGAGTTCGGCGCGTTTGTCGAGGTCGAGGACGACATCGACGGCCTCATCCACATCTCCGACATGTCCTGGAGCAAGCGGGTCAAGCACCCGAGCGAAGTCCTCAAGAAGGGCGATACGGTCGAGGCGATGGTGCTCAGCATCGACGCCGAAAACCAGCGTCTCTCGCTCGGCCTGAAGCAGCTGGCCACCGACATCTGGGAAGACTTCTTTACGCGTCACAGGGTCGGGGACACCATCGAAGGCAAGGTGGTGCGCATGACCAACTTCGGCGCCTTTGTCGAACTGGACGAAGGCATCGAAGGCCTCATTCATGTCAGCGAGTTTGACGACACCCAGGGCGGCGAGAAGCTGTCACTCGAAGTGGGCCAGACCATGCCCATGAAGATCATCAAGCTGAGCCCCTCCGAGCGGAAGATCGGCCTGAGCATCCGCGCGCTCAAGACCGACGAGTATCGCTCTGACTGGGACAGCTACTCCTCGACCCAGGGCGATGGCGGTGCCACGCTGGGCGAGCGCCTGCGCCTCAAGTAAGACGGTTGCACGGCTGGCGTGCGGGCTCCGCCCCGCGCGCCGGCCGGACTCCCCCCATCCATGACCAAAGCGGAACTGGTCGAAGAAGTCTCGTGGATCGCTGACCTCAGCCGGAAAGAAGCCGAGGTCGTCGTCGACACGGTGTTCCAGAGCGTTATTGACGCCCTGCACCGCGGCGAAAAAGTCGAACTGCGCGGCTTCGGCAGTTTCCGCCTCCGACAGCGCGATTCTCGACGCGGCCGCAACCCGAAGACAGGCGACACCGTCGACGTTCCTCCCAAGAGCGTGCCCTACTTCAAGCCAGGCAAGGAATTGCGCGACCTCATCAATCGGGACCCGAACGGGCCTGTCGATGACGGTCGGCCCCGCATCGCCGACGAGTCCCCGTGACCGGCATGTGACCCGCCGGCTGCGGTCCTCCCTCGTGCAGCCCCGCTGACCTCCGGGGCCAGCCCCCGTGGAGTGCCAGGCGCCGCGAGCGTCCTCTGTCTGCCGGGATATAATTCAGAATTATTAGCGTCGTGTTTCTTGTTTATAGGGGAACGCATGCACTTTCCACCTGCCTTCACGACCGTGTCACGTCCGCCCCAGGCGCAGGCGCTTGCCGCATCCTGGCAGGAACTCGCCGCCACGCTCGAGTCGACGGGCCGCGTCGGACCCGATGCCCTGGACCAGGCGCTGCATGCGATCGGGACCGGCACAGCGCCCGAAACGCTTGAGTTGCTTGAGGCGCTCGCGGAGGCCAGTGGTGCGCTGGCGGTCCTGATGGCGATGGGCGGTTCCGGGACCGGTGGAGCCATGGCGGTGTTTCCAGGCATGCATCGCCATGAGACGAGTGGCGACGAGCAGTGTTTGCGGCTGGCAGCCGTGGCCGTTGGTCTCGGGCGTCGCGCGGTCGATCTCGCCGTGGTCGAGGCGCGCGCACGAGGCGACCGTCCATCGGGACTGCCCGACGATCCCCCCCACTGGCTGCTCGCCGATGCGGCCACCGATGTCGATGCCGCCCGGCTCCTGGTGTTGAACGTGGCCACCGGTGACCTCGCGGGTGCCACCGCCGTGCTCATCGCCGCCGCGGCGGCAGCTGTGCGCGCGGCAGACGTCGCGCAGCGCCTGCACGACGCCGCGGGCGATCAGGCGCAGATGGCGACGATCGAGATGCTGGCTCGACAGGCCCGGGGCCTGGTCGGCATCGTCGGTGGTGAGGATGCGCTGCGGAGGCGAGCGGCCGACGCGTTGCTCGCCTGATGACCGGCGCCCGCGTTACGATCAGCGAGTGACCTCCCCCCCTGAGACTCGTGTCTCACCGCACACGAGTGCAGACGCGCCGCATGTGAACCCCGATGTCCCGTCGATAGCGGCGCTGGCCTCGGTGATCGGAGGCGTGGCGGCTATCGCTGCAGTCGCGTCCTTTGTCGACACCACATCGATGGGCATGGCCCTGCCCGCACAGGTCACCCTGCTGACAGCCATTCCGCTGCTGGCAATGGTCGGAGTGCAGGTGCTGACGGACCGCCAGGCACCGCGCGCACTCGCGTCGCTGTGCGGGCTGGTGGCGGTCGGCGGGACGTGGGTCGCCGTCTTCACCATCGCGCGACTTCTCGATCTTCCCCTGTCACCGTTGCTGCTCTGGCCCCCGGTGTGCGTCGGCATCGCCGTCGCGTTGAGTTATGGCTTCGTGTGGCTGGCGTCGACATCAGTGCTCGGGGCCACCGTGGCGGTAGCCAGCATCTCGTTTGTGGCCGCCGGAGCGCCGTGGACCACGGTGTTCCAACGGTGGGAGCCCCTGCTGATGACGGCCGTGGCCTGGCTGGTGTTGAGCCAGCGCCTCGCGCCCCTGGGACCCACCTGGGTGCTGATGGTGCGACGCACCGCGCTCGCGCTTGTGATGGTGGCGCTGCTCGTGCTCTCCGGGCTGGAAGGGACGAGCCTGCTGCCGTATGCTCCGACCACGACGCTGCTGCTGTATCAGGCGATGGCGGTTTTGGGGTTGACCGGGCTGGCCCTGTGGCAGCGACGGCTCGGTGATCGCGCAGGCCTTCGCCTGGTCGGCGCGGCGTTCGTGATCTTTCTGGTCGGACGCTATGTCGACTGGCGAACCGCGGTCGTCCCGGCGTGGGCCTTCTTCCTCCTGGTGGCGTTGGCCTCAGCGTGGATGGCCAGGCGGGCCGCACGCGTCCACGGGAGACCGCGATGAGCCAGCTGATTGTGGCGGCATTGACATTCCTGCTGGCCGTGGTCTCGTTGCTCGGTACGGCGGCATGGAACCGGACGGACGGGCGCACACTGATACTGACCGAGCGGGAACTCCCTGTCGTGGTGACCCGAGGAAATGTCCGTGGGGCTGACGCCGCGGTCTCGCTTCGGTTCCGCGTGCAGTTCCGCAGTGCACCGGACGAGTCACGCATGTGGCTGTCGGATGCGACCTTGCGGCAGATCGGTTTTGCGCTTGGCGTGCCCGCAGGAGCGCCCGACGCGGCGCAGTTCTACCTGCGATCGTTGCCTCGGCAGGTCTGGGTCGCCTTCGAGATGGACGGCGACGCCTTTGCCCCGATGGCGCGGCAGTTGGCTCTTGGTGGCATGCCTGCGACACGCGGGGGGGGCTGGGATGGGCTCGAGCCCAGTCGACTGGTGCCGGTCGATGCCAGCCTCAGCCGCGACCATTTGCAGGCGCGCTGGCGAGAACGGCCCGTGCTGGTGATTCCGGCCGTCATTGCCATGCGCTACGAGCAGCATCCGACCAGGGGGCCGTCGGTCTGGGGCCAGATCACGACGGTCGGCCAGTCGACCGTGCAGGTGCCTCAGCGCATTCGACAGACCATGGACCGTGCGGGCTGGCTCGCAGAGGCACCAGTCACGTCGCAGCAGACGCCAGCCGCGCCGCGCCCCCCCAGGTACGACGTGGTGCTGGGCGTGGGACGCCTCGGTGCGGTCTGGGTCGACGATGTGCGGCCGCATCAGCCGACACGGTGACGTGCTGGACAGCCGGTGCCCGGTGCCGTGACTCGTCCCCGGGGCGGTGCGTGTCACTCGACGCCCGGGTCAGGCCCTGCAGGCCTCATCGTCGGGGAAGGACGGGGCTGTCAGACGCCTCGTCGGCCGATGCCTCAAGGGTGGCGATGTCTCGGAACCGGCGCACACCTGGGGTAAAGCGGCGGCCCGACAACTGCGCGCTCCGATGCCAGAGGTTCGCGATGGCTGCATAGAGGGCCGGATCGCCGGGCGTGCGCCACACCGGCTGATTCATCTCCTCGATGGTTCGGAACTTCCGGACCGGCATCAGTCTTCCTCGCCGAAAAAGCGTGCCTTCAACCAGGCCGCGTCCGCCTGGTCCTTGAGCCGGACCGTGTCGCGCTTCATGCGATACAGCGTCCTGGCACTCACCACGGTCACGGTCAGATCGCCGAAGGGCATGCGGACGAGTTCGAGGTCGTTGAACGTGAAGGCGTGCCCCAGGCGTGTGACAAAGTCGAGGTGGTAGTTGCCCGTGGGCGGAATGTACTGAATCGCAGGGTAGTCCCCCAGCAGGTCTGCGCTGGTGATTTCGTCGATGGACGGATCGTCGAACACGTGATGCAGCGCGTGGCGCAGCCGATCGATGTTCTCTTCCGTCGGGTCCACAAAGACGTCGAGGTCCTCGGTGGCGCGGGCCAACCCGTGCAGGTTCAGGGCGGTGGCGCCGAAGATCGCATAGCGCACCCCGTCGCGCTCGAAGGCCGCGAGCACCTGCCGGATGTCGTCGAAATCCACGGGGACAGTATAGGGCCCGCGGACGGTGGCGTGGCCTCCGTCCGCGGGCAGATGATGAGTCGTCACGCTCAGCCGAGCAGGTTCCTGGCGATCGTCATCAGCTGCATGTTCGACGTGCCCTCGTAAATCTGGCCAATCTTCGCGTCGCGGTAGAGCTTCTCGACCGGGTAGTCCTTCACGAAGCCGTAGCCGCCATACAGGTTGATGGCCATTGATGTCACGCGTTCGGCCACCTCGGACGAGACGATCTTGCACATGGCCGCTTCCTGCAGGAAGGGCAGATTCGCATCGCGCAGTCGGGCGGCGTTGTAGACCAGCAGGCGGGCCGACTCGACGTCGATGGCCATGCGCGCCAGCTGGAACTGTACGCCCTGGAAGTCACCGATGGCCTTGCCGAACTGCTTGCGCTCCTTGACATAGCCGACGGTGTGGTCGAGCGCCCCCTGGGCCAGGCCGACCATCTGCGCGCCGATACCGATGCGTCCCTCATTGAGGGTTTCGATGGCGACCTTGTAGCCCTTGCCGACCTCTCCGAGAATCTGGGACGTC
>Ga0172372_10002725_pt1 | contig 26548 bp, 21 predicted proteins | sample LakKiv5m_2_FD_114544 | JGI IMG/M metagenome (GOLD analysis project Ga0172372, IMG submission 114544) | Freshwater microbial communities from Kabuno Bay, South-Kivu, Congo - kab_092012_9.5m | ecosystem: Environmental > Aquatic > Freshwater > Lake | place: Democratic Republic of the Congo...
CTTCAAAATCCTTGCTGAGCGTTATCGAAATAGAGGTAAAAGGCTTGGTTTGAGATTCAATTTAATCGCTGGAATCTACAACTTGGAACTGAGCAAAAAATGATTTATGAAAGAGGTCTAATATTTAAAGCATAATTAAAACATCAAATTAATATATAGACTGTCCCGGTATACACCGGCAGGTGTTCTTGCCGTTGGACGTTCCATTAATTGCACCAACACCACAAATTTATCTTGACCAGTGGGGGCCTGACTAAGCGGAACATTCCAGCGTGAAGAACTGACACCACTAATATTCATCTGGGTTCTGAGCTTATAATTCTTCTCATTCACCAGATAACTGCTGCCTGTACTATTCACCAGATTTCGGCTATTAAACTTAATAGCATAACGACTATCACAATTCACCGAAAAGGAAGTCGCAGCCTGACTTAAATAAGAGGCATTCAAATTCAATTGGGTTGCCGTTAAACGCTCAATTTGGCATTGTCTCGCATGTGCCAAAGACAGACTGCTGCTGATACAACAGACTAAAAACAGTACACTCGCTTTCATCACCCCTACTCCTTTTATTTACACACAAGTTCAACTGGTACAGTTATATCTTGTGCCTGAGCTGAAACCTGTAATACAGCACTACAGGTTTGCGCCTCTCGGGTTTTAATCCGGACACTATAATTCCCCGGAATCAAGCCATATAAAGTGACCGTTCCATCCGAACCAATCGGATAAACCTCGCCACCTTCATTGTTAATATGCAGCTCTGATCCCGGTACAAAACTGCGATTTTGGACATCTACCGGCCGGATACGAACCTGTTTAGCATGGAAAACCGGGAAATTGATTTTGTAGCCGCGCTGGTTTAACGCGGTAATTTGTTTACTTGAATAAAGAATTTTATCTTCAATAGGTAACTGATTTTCATCAAAGGCAATGTCGTATTTCACATAAGGAATAATGTCATGCACAAAGGCATAGCCGTCTTTGTTGGTTTTATCGACATAAACCAGTGAGCGTAGAATATCAATATCTTGATAATCCCCGACTTTGACCAAACCAAAAGCATGTTCAACAATTTTGGTAAAACTTAACTGATTACCCAGCCAGACAACAGCACCACGATAAGCCAGTTGCGAGTCACGCGTTTCCTTGCCCTGAACATGGTAAAAATCTAGATCACCCACCTTGGTTTTCAGCAGGCCATTTACATTATAAAGTGTGTCATCATTGCGATGATTCACACCGACAGCATAGTCAAAGCCGACCTGACTCGAGTCACTTTTTACCAGCTGCAGGTTGGTGTTCTGGTCTGCAGACTGACTAAAATAGACAGATTTATCATTATCAAAATTATAACTAAGAGATAATATCCCGCCAGAATCTTTACGATCGCCAAAGGCATTGAAATAACTGAGCCCAACAGCAAATTGGCGTCCAAAATTCCGGTTAAATCCGACATTGATCACCCGCTGGTTCTGCTGTTCAAATTCAGGATGATCATAGTATTTTTGTTCAGCATAGTTCAGATTAATATTGTGCACATAAGGCACATTGGTCAGCCCTAAATACACCAGATTTTCAAATTTTGGATAATTCGAAACATTGTCCAGATCATCGCCTAAAAACTTAAAATCCCGTTCGGTATACTTGGAACTGGCACCCAGTGAAAAATTCCCGAAATCTTTGCTGGCGGATAAACCATAGGAATAGTTCATCTGATTCCGGTCATCATGCGAGGCCATGACCACACTGTCTACAATTAAAATATTACTGATGGCCTGAGTCCACATAACCCCCGCATTCTGAATATCTTCACTATAGGACAGGTTGGTTCCCAAAGTGGTTGCGTTAGACAGCCCCCTGCGGTAAAAGCCATTAACAAAGAAATCCCGATAATCGCTACTGTCCAGATTGTAGTTATAACGCAGCTTACCTAAGGCAATATTATATTCATCTAGGCCATCACGTAATAAACGGTTAGTGACCAGCACCGGAAAAGTTTGCACACTGCGATTACCTAAAACATCTTCAACTACAATTTGTGCATCACCCGCCTGCTGAATTTGCGCCCCTGTTTCCAGCATGTAATCGCCCGGGCTGACTTTCTGGCTATAAATGCTCACCCCGTTAATAAACAGCTCAACAGTAGATGGAATACGCGCGCTACCCTGTAAGGTTGGAATATTCCAATAGACAAAACTTGGACGCTCGGTGTAGTTGGTTCCCCAGTTTAAACCGGCAAAACGCAAAGAGTTAATTAACGGGTTATAGGTTGTTGTGGTGTCGCCCAGGGTTAGACGAGTCATGTTTTCCGGAAATTCCAGATCAAAACTGCTATTTAAACGTACTACCTGCTCCTCAACAGAGGTATTCTGATACAGCACCGAATTCTTGAGAATCCAGTAATCTTTAAAGATCCCCAGCTCGGCCAGACCACTATAAGCTTCATTTGAATCGCTGTTGGCATAGACCCAGTCATAATTCATAAAGCCACCAAAACTGGCTTTTTCAGGAATCACTTTCTGGTTAAAAACGTTTAAATCGGATTGAAAATAGTGAGTGGGGATGGTTAATTTAATGGACTGCGATGAACTATCAAAAACCGCTTGAATATCGCCTTCACTGACCAGACAGAAATCCGCACGCTGCTGATGTTTCTTTAACTTTTGCACTTGAATTTGCCGTTCGGACAGCACATCACAACCCATATAATAATGCTGCCCTTCTGTGATTAAAATAATATCAGTATGATGATCAAGTTCATTAATCCACAGATTGGCAAGACTTTCTTCTACCGGATTTTCATTCGCATTCGCTGCGAAGCTAAATAAAATATGAACAACAATAAACCACCGATTTTTTATATTCATCGCAAATTCCCCTTATACCGCTAGTCCGAGAATTTAAGCTCCACCATGTTATCGTTCTTATCCGTAAAAAATTGGACAGTATACTTTTTTGGATCTGCAATCTTGGTTCCATTTAACTCATAGCTGTAATTCATTTTGGCCAATAAGTAAGCCATAGTATCGGCCTTAAACACTTCCTTCTTATTGGCATCAACAATCTTCAAATTATTAATCTGAACATGCGAATTGGCCTGATTTTGTGCAACCAGCCGGTTATTCTCAATATTAAATTTAACGTTCGTATCTTCCTGCTTACCGACAAATAAAGGCAGGTTAAAGCTGAGCAGAAAGTTAACTGAAGTTTCTTTCACAGCCTGTGGAATTTCTTCCACCAGAATGCGCCATGCACCCTCCTGATTACCGGTGAGTACCGACTCTAAAGGACGATTAAAACCAACACGGATAGTCTGTTTGCCATTCGGCTGCAGAATAAAGTTTTTGGGATTTAAAATAAGGGTGTCATCTGGTACCAAAACATTCTCACCATTGCCTTGTTGCGTCCATTTAAAGGCTTTAATTTCAAAAATTTTTGCTTCAGTTTCATCCGTAGATTCTAAAGTAAGTGTTGTGGTTCTTTGTTTAGCCTGACTGTTGATATACATCTGAACCGGGTCAATAGAAACACCTGCATAACTCGCAGATGCATAACACAGCGATGAAACTAAAAAGGCTATTATTTTTTTCATATTATTCCCCAGCTTTTATAACGAAAAAGCCTAACTTGGTCCGAAGACCAAGTTAGGCGAAACACTAAATTAGTAGAACACTTTGATTTTATAAGTGTCTGAATATGTACCTGCACGCTGGAATGGAGCTACTGCCGAGTTAGTAACCGAAACAGTATAGACATCATCTGCTAGACCATCATGGTTACTGCTACCCCAAGCAATCGCACCACCACCTGTTTTTGTTGTTGTGATTGTAGTTGGAATACGTACTGTGCCATCATCTTCATGCTTAACATATGTACTTGCATTGGTACCATTGTTTGCAGTTGTAATATTTAATACATAGTGAGTATTACTTCTTACTGTATAGTTAGATGTTTTGGTACCACCGGCTTTGCTCAACTCAATTGCTGATCCGCCTTTAATTTCACATTTTTTTGGAACTTCTAGTTTAATTGGAATATCTTTTTCACAACCTAAAGTTGTACAGTTATTCCAGTTATGTTTACCACCTGGTTTACCAGCTGTTTCAGCTTCTGTTGCATAAATTGCTGATGAGCAAGTACCTGCAAATAATACCGCCATAGCTGTTTTAATTAATGTAGACATGTCGTGTTTCTCCATAACTTTAATATAAGAACCATTTTTCTAATCACTCACCCAAACCAGAATGTCTTTAGACTGATTAAAACCCGATCCTGAGCAAGTTCTTTTATTGTAGGTATTCCACAGAAAAAACCATCTATACGGGATTTTTCACACAAGACTAAGTATTTATTTTTTAAAATTATTTTTATTGTTTAATCGACTGTTTTTGGGCTTATTCTCTTTTTTTGGTGACCCCAATTCTCCTTGCTATTTGGGTCACTATTTTTAGGGAATTTTTTTCTAACCAGTTTTTTAAGATAAAAACAAATAGCTGTTTTTTATAAAAAATATTAAATACCATTAATAAACATTCCTTTACATTTATTACACTTTTTTTTAGTTTTCCTAAGAATATTGGAATTTTCCACCAAAAATTATTTGAAATTTCACGTATTTTTAAGAAGCCTGACAATTTAAACAGATTATTTGATTGTTATTTTAAATATAAAATACTTAGTAATAGGGATAGCCTTATTCAATAAACTGCTAGGGAGAAATAATAAAATACATAAAGCACATCAGAAAAAACCAAAGCGGCTCACTCTGTTTATTCCTGATTCATTTTTTACTTTTTTCGCATTTATTCATTTTTCACTCTACTTTTAATCTGAGTAAAAAATAATTCTTCTAAATAAAAGTATTTTTCAGCCAATTTAATACCCCTGCGCGATTAACCATCTCACTCAGTACAGTAGTTATTTTTGGGGCAGATGATCTGGCAGCAACGTCAAAGCAGCGCTTTGAATGAAGCGCAAGAAGTAGAAAAACAGTGTTTTGCATGAAGTACAAGGAAGAAAAGCACTCCTTTGAATGAAGCAAGGCACACAATATTAAATGTAAAAAAACCACTCTAGTGAGTGGTTTTTTTGCCTTCAAATAAAATGATTCGAGAAATTAGTTTTTCTCTTTATCAACGATTTTGTTTGCTTGAATCCAAGGTATGAACGAGTACAAAACACTGTTTTGTACGAAGTGCAAGGAGGCAAAGCACTGATTTAAATGAAGCGCAAGAAGTGAAAGCACTGCTTTCTTTCCTTGAGGCACGGAATTTAACTTAACTCAGCAAGCTCTGTTTTTAAATGACATAAAAAAGCCCTAGTGAAACACAAGGGCCTTTTGACTTAGAAATTAGAACTTAGTTCTTTTCTTTGTCTACGATTTTGTTTGCTTGAATCCAAGGCATCATCGCACGCAATTTAGCACCAGTTACTTCGATACCGTGAGCAGCATTTTGACGACGACGAGCCGTCATAGATGGGTAGTTCAACGCACCTTCCTGGATGAACATCTTCGCGTATTCACCAGATTGAATACGTTTAAGCGCATTACGCATTGCTTCACGAGACTGTTCGTTGATGACTTCAGTACCCGTTACATATTCGCCGTATTCAGCATTGTTTGATACAGAGTAGTTCATGTCCGCGATACCGCCTTCGAACATTAAGTCAACGATCAATTTAAGTTCGTGTAGACATTCGAAATACGCCATTTCTGGAGCATAGCCAGCTTCAACAAGAGTCTCGAAGCCCATTTTAACCAGTTCAACGGCACCACCACAAAGAACCGCTTGCTCACCGAACAGGTCAGTTTCAGTTTCTTCACGGAAAGAAGTTTCGATGATACCCGTACGGCCACCACCTACGCCTGAAGCGTAAGAAAGCGCAAGGTTACGTGCATTACCAGAAGCATCTTGGTGAATCGCGATTAAGTCAGGAACACCTGAACCACGCTGGTATTCAGAACGTACAGTGTGACCAGGTGCTTTAGGTGCAACCATGATTACGTCTAAGTCAGCACGTGGAACAACTTGGTTATAAAGAACAGAGAAACCGTGAGCAAATGCTAAAGTTGCGCCTTGCTTGATGTTTGGCTCAATCACGTCACGATAAAGTTGCGCTTGGAACTCGTCTGGAGTCAAGATCATCACCACGTCAGCTTGTGCAACTGCAGTAGGAACTTCAGCAACTTTAAGACCTGAATTTTCAGCTTTTTTCCAAGAAGCTGAACCAGCACGTAAACCAACAGTTACGTCAACGCCAGAATCTTTAAGGTTAAGCGCGTGCGCGTGACCTTGTGAACCGTAACCAATGATCGCTACTTTCTTAGATTGGATGATAGATAAGTCACAGTCTTTATCGTAAAAAATTTGCATTGCTGTCTCCGCTTAAATGCTTTTGATTCCTGTCCGCTAGGGCAATTTCATTATTCAGCTTGCTAGCGCCTCTCCCAGTCGGGAGAGGTGAATTCATTGTTAAATTAAATGGTTAAAACTTTTTCGCCACGTGCGATACCCGATACGCCTGAACGCACCACTTCCAGAATGGTGTTCTCAGCCAACGCATCAATAAAGCCATCGAGCTTTTCTGTGGTACCGGCAATTTGAATGGTATAGGTCGTTGGTGTCACATCGACCACCTGACCACGGAAAATATCTGCAGTACGCTTGATTTCATCACGTGCTGAACCCAGTGCTTTGACTTTAATCAGCATCAGTTCACGCTCAATATGCGCACCTTCAGACAAATCTACCACTTTGACCACTTCAACCAGCTTATTCAGCTGCTTGGTAATCTGCTCAATTTTGTGGTCATCACCATAGGTCGTCAGCGTCAAACGCGACAAAGTCGGGTCTTCAGTTGGCGCAACGTTCAGCGTCTCAATGTTATAACCACGTTGAGAGAACAACCCCACTAAACGAGAAAGCGCACCAGCTTCGTTTTCAACGAGAACGGAAATAATATGTCTCATTCTGTACGCTCCCCTTTTCCTAACCACATATCTTTCATGGACTGACCGGCTATCTGCATCGGATAAACGTGTTCAGTACGGTCAACCATCACGTTAATAAATACGCATTTATCATTGATGGCCATGGCTTCAGCCAGCTTCGATTCAAGCTCATCGGCATGGTCAATCTGGATTCCCACGTGACCATACGCTTCCATCAGTTTGGCAAAGTCAGGTAAAGACTCTACATATGAGCTTGAGTGACGGCCTTCATAGTTCATATCTTGCCACTGTTTCACCATACCCAAGGCACGGTTGTTCAGGCACAGAATTTTCACGTTCAAGCCGTATTGCTTACAGGTCGACAGTTCCTGAATACACATCTGGATGGATGCTTCACCAGTAATACACACCACCTGCTGGTCTGGATACGCCAATTTCGCAGCCATTGCATAAGGCAAGCCTACACCCATAGTGCCCAAGCCACCCGAGTTGATCCATTGACGTGGACGCTTATATTTGTAGTAAAGCGCACCAAACATCTGATGCTGACCAACGTCAGAAGTAATAATGGCCTCACCATTGGTCACTTTATCTAAAGCTTCAACCACCTGTTGTGGCTTCATGGTGCCATCAGTTGGCTTTTCATATTTCAGACCATGAACTTTACGCCATTCATTGATCTGCTCCCACCATGCCGCAATCGCTTCAGGATTTGGCTTCGACACATTCATCTGTTTCAGCTGTACCAGCATCTCCTGGAGTACAGGTTCAACTGCGCCCACAATTGGAATGTGCGCCATGATGGTTTTAGAAATTGTTGCCGGGTCAATATCAATATGAATGACTTTGGCATTCGGACAGAATTTTGTCGGGTTGTTGGTGACACGGTCATCGAAACGCGCGCCGACACACAGAATCACGTCTGCATTGTGCATGGCCATGTTGGCTTCATAGGTACCGTGCATACCGAGCATGCCGATGAATTGCGGATCATCGCCCGGGAATGCGCCCAAGCCCATTAAGGTATTGGTCACCGGATAACCCAGAATATGCGCCAGCTCAGTTAACTGTGCTGCGGCATTCCCCTGCACCACACCACCGCCTGAATAAATCACAGGACGTTTAGCATTTAATAGCTCATCAATTGCTTTGCGAATTTGACCTGAGTGACCACGATGCGGCGGTTGATAGGAACGCATCTTCACTTTTTCTGGGTATTCGTAAGCAAATTTTTCTGCAGGGTTGGTTGCATCCTTAGGAATATCAACCACCACAGGACCTGGACGACCTGAAGATGCAATATAGAATGCCTTCTTAATAATCGAAGGAATTTCGCTTGCATGACGCACTTGGAAACTATGTTTTACAATCGGACGTGAAATACCCACCATATCGGTTTCTTGGAAGGCATCTTCACCAATTAAGTGAGTCGCAACCTGACCAGACAAAATCACCATTGGGATTGAGTCCATATAAGCCGTTGCAATTGGAGTTACTGTGTTGGTTGCACCAGGACCTGAAGTCACCAGTACCACACCAGTTTTACCTGTTACGCGCGAGTAGGCATCTGCCATATGACCAGCAGCTTGCTCATGGCGCACAAGGTAATGATTAATTTTGTCTTGTTGAAAGAACGCATCGTAAATATGAAGTACTGCGCCGCCTGGGTATCCAAAAACATGCTCAACGCCTTCGTCCGCCAATGCGCGAACGAGCATTTCACCACCAGATAAAAGTTCCAACGTGATTCACCCTAGTCTTGTCACTGCAAAATGGGAGACACCTGCAGTGTTTTGTTCATTAATTCATGCACTGTTATAGCACACATATTTCATAGTTTTCATGGCAATAGGAAAAATTTCTGATCTGATTACCGTGTAAGCAATAAGAGATCCAAAACATGTTGGGGTAAACACATTTTATAAGCTTTGTTCAGCTTCTCGGCTAGAGAAGTTGCCCATTGCATGACATGACACTTATTCGAAGGGTGATCGATCTAAGGCATATAAAACTAAAGACAGCATTTTTGTAGTTTCGTCTCTTAAAGTCAAGTTTAAAAATTAGCTTTTTTCCTAAACTTGGCTGTGTGCCTGTTTTTTAAACACACCTGGTTCTCAGGCGCTACATCTCAAAATTTAAATTTCCGTTATAAAACATGATATTTCATATGTTTGCCTTTATTTTACATAAATTTTAAAGATAAAATACATAAAAAAAATAAATGAATTTCATTGAATAAAAAATCGTTTATTTATAATTCACCCACTAAAATGGATAATTCTGCAGCAGTAAAATGGTTATTTCAGATACAATAGCCGAAGATATTTAGGCGCAGACTCATACTGTTATTTTTCATCTTTCAGCCTAAAAATTCATCAACTTTAGCGCCAATTATTGCTAAGATAAACGCGCAGATTGATCAGCTGAATACAGCATGAGGATAACAAGATGAATCGCTCTATTTTAACTTGGGGATTATGTTCAGTAGTCGCACTGGCCAGCGCCAATGTGATGGCCAAACAGTACTACAAATGGGTCGATGCCAATGGCTCAACCCATTACACCACCACCCCGCCACCAAAAAATGCCAAGAAGCAAGGCAAAGTCGATACTTATGGCTGGCGCAACTCTGCCCCAACGACGTCCGCGCAAACGGCAGCAGCGAATAATACCCACAGCCCAACCACAGCACAGACAGCGAACACGCCAGCAACCGCTCCCGAAATGGATTCACAGCAGCGTGAAGCCAATGCAGCCCTGCAGCAAGCCCAACAGGAACGTGCCAATCCACAAGTTTTTTAAGTTTCTGCTTGCTCTGGCCCGATCAGTTAAATTTTTCCCGCAGAAACCGGCGCGCAAAATTCACTTTTCGCTGCATTTTGCGCTATGCTGTGCAACAAACTTTTAACCGTAATTCATTAATCCGTTTATGACTACTCATATTGACCCTGAATATCAAGCCAGTGCGATTGAACCTCAAGTCCAAAGCGACTGGGAAACTCGCAAAGCCTTTAAAGTTGCCGACACTGTAGAAGGTCCACGTCGTTATATCCTCTCGATGTTCCCTTACCCAAGTGGCAAACTGCATATGGGTCATGTGCGTAACTATACGATTGGTGACGTAATCAGCCGTTTCCACCGGCTTAAAGGCGAAACCGTGCTGCAACCAATGGGTTGGGATGCGTTCGGTTTGCCTGCTGAAAACGCAGCGATTGCACACCAGGTCGCACCAGCAAAATGGACCTTTGAAAACATTGATTACATGCGTAATCAGTTGAAAAAGTTAGGTCTTGCAGTGGACTGGGATCGTGAATTCGCAACCTGCACACCTGAATACTACCGCTGGGAACAATGGCTATTCGTTCAGCTTTATAAAAAAGGCCTGATCTACCGTAAACTTTCAACCGTGAACTGGGATCCAGTCGATCAAACAGTTCTTGCCAACGAACAAGTTGAAAATGGTCGCGGCTGGCGTTCAGGTGCATTGGTAGAAAAACGTGATATTCCAATGTACTACTTCCGCATCACAGACTATGCGCAAGAATTATTGGATGACCTAGACACACTTAAAGATGGTTGGCCACAACAAGTCTTGACCATGCAACGTAACTGGATTGGTCGCTCGCAAGGTATGGAAATTACCTTCCCTTCAGCGAATCCTGAAGTTTACTCAGATGGTCTAACTGTATTTACCACACGTGCCGACACCTTGATGGGTGTGACTTATGTTGCTGTTGCAGCAGAACACCCAATGGCGCTAAAAGCGGCTGAAACGAATCCTGAATTAAAAGCATTTATTGAAGAATGCCGTATGGGTTCTGTGGCAGAAGCGGATCTTGCCACTGCCGAGAAGAAAGGCATGGCAACAGGTTTGTCAGTTAAGCACCCTGTAACAGGTGAACAAGTTCCAGTTTGGATCGCAAACTATGTGTTGATGTCATACGGTTCAGGTGCGGTGATGGCGGTACCTTCACACGATGAACGTGACTTCGAATTTGCCAACAAATATGGCTTAACCATCAAGCAAGTGATTGATGCCAAAGGCGCTGATGATGCTGACTTTGACGCAACTGAATGGCAAGAATGGTACGGCTCTAAAGAAGGCAAACTGGTTAATTCAGGCGAGTTTGACGGTTTAGACTTCCAGGGTGCATTTGATGCATTCTTGGCAAAACTTGAACCACAAGGTCTTGCCAATGTAAAAGTTCAATTCCGTCTACGTGACTGGGGTGTCTCTCGTCAACGTTATTGGGGTTGTCCAATCCCAATGATCAACTGTGACACTTGTGGTCAAGTGCCAGTGCCTGAAGATCAACTTCCGGTTGTACTTCCGACTGATGTTGTGCCTGATGGTTCAGGTAACCCACTCAATAAAATGCCTGAGTTCTACAAAGCTAAATGTCCATGCTGTGGTGACGATGCGCGTCGTGAAACCGATACACTAGACACATTCGTAGAATCATCTTGGTACTACGCACGTTATGCATCGCCTGATTTCACCGATGGCATGGTAAAACCTGAAGCAGGTCAAACCTGGCTGCCTGTGAACCAATACATCGGTGGTGTGGAACACGCAATTCTGCATTTGTTATACGCACGTTTCTTCCACAAACTCATGCGTGATGAAGGCGTGGTACAAGGCAACGAACCATTCACCAACTTGTTAACACAAGGTATGGTGCTTGCGGATACTTACTACCGTGAGTCTGAATCTGGTAAGAAAACATGGTTCAACCCTGCTGACATCGAGTTAGAAAAAGACGAAAAAGGCCGTATCACGTCTGCGAAATACAAAGGTGATGGTCAAGACGTCATTGTTGGCGGTCAAGAGAAAATGTCGAAATCGAAAAACAATGGTATCGACCCGCAAGCGATTATTGACCAATACGGCGCAGATACGGCTCGTGTATTCATGATGTTCGCTGCCCCACCAGATCAATCATTAGAATGGTCGGATGCCGGTGTTGAAGGTGCAAACCGCTTCTTGAAACGTGTATGGCGTTTGGCAACGGGTTTCCTTGAACAAGGCAACAATGCATCAAACATCGACAAAGCTGCGCTTTCTACAGCAGCACAAGACTTACGTCGTAAAACCCATGAAACCATCCAAAAAGTGGGTGATGACATCGAACGTCGTCATGCATTTAACACTGCCATCGCAGCGATGATGGAACTTCTAAACGCGAACAACAAGTTTGAAGCGAAAGATGACAACGATGTAGCCGTAGCTCGTGAATCCATCACCACGCTGTTAACTTTACTTGCGCCATTTGCCCCACACTTAAGCCAGACTTTATTGGCGCAGTTTGGAATCGAGTTAACAGCTGCTCAATTCCCGACTGTGGATGAGTCTGCGTTAACCCGTAATACCCAAACCATCGTGATTCAGGTGAACGGTAAGCTTCGTGGCAAACTTGAAGTGTCTGTGGATGCATCGAAAGACGACATTTTGGCACAAGCGAAAGCATTGCCTGAAGTACAGCAATTCTTGACTGGCCCAACCAAGAAAGAAATTGTGGTGCCGAATAAGTTAGTGAATTTGGTGGTTTAATTCCTTAGGCTCCCTCTCCTCTCAGGAGAGGGTTAGGGAGAGGTGAAATATTAAAAGCACCCTCATCCTAACCTTCTCACAAAGAGAGAAGGGACTTTAAGGACAAATCCCTCCCTTGCGAAGCGATACTTCTCCCCCTTTAAAAAAGGGAGGAGAATCCATTTTTTATAATATGGACCGTGGAAGTCTCCCTTTTTTCAAAGGAGGATTAAAACAATTCCCAAACAAAGCCCGTTGCCAGTCAACGGGCTTTGCACATACAATCAAAACCTCATTTTATTTTTCGCTTGATTCAGGCCAACACAGAGGACAACACATGCATTTGGGCAAACGTGTCGCAGCTATTGTACTTACATGCGGTTTAGCTACTAGCCTGGTCGGTTGTGGTTTTCATCTGAAAGGCACCACCCCAACCGTCGCCCCGGTGGCCTATTCGAAAATGCGTCTGGCACTGCCTGCCCAAGCGGAAGAATTACAGGAAAAACTGTCGATTTATTTGGGTGCCGCGGGTGTCCAGCTCAGCAATAGCAATGATGCCTATCTGCTGCGGGTACTCGATTATAGTCCGCGCCGTCTGGAACTGAATGGCAAGCTGGTGGAAACCATGTTGCGTTTAAATGTGACTTTCCGTATTGAAGATGCACAAGGCAATCCGGTAACTGAACCGCGTACCGTAGTCGCCACCCGAAGCTATCAATATGATGTCGCAACAGTGAACACCGATGATCAGGAACAGAAATTCCTGCGTGATGTGATCATTGATGACGTGGCTCAGCAAATCGTACGTCAGATTTCATCAAACCGCTTACCTGCCGCATCGACCAGCCAAACTGCTGCACCATGAAACTGGATTACTTACAGGCTCTGAAACGGATTGATGATGCCCGAGGGGCCTGGGTACTGCATGGTCAGGAGCCATTGCTGGAACAAAACCTGATTGATGCTTTTCGCCAAAGTTGGCAGAAGCAGGACATTGAACGTCAGCGCTATGATATTAGCAGCGTCAGTGACTGGAAAAATGTCTTTAATGCCTTAAACAGCCTGTCTTTATTTTCCACTCAACTGGCAGTTGAAGTGCATGGCAACATCAAGCCCGATGCCAGCAGTTTAAAACTGCTGAAAAGCTACTTACAACAAGACAGCAATAACCTGCTGCTGGTGGTCATGCCCAAGCAGGATGCCAGTAGCCTCAAGTCGAGCTTTTTCCAGACAGTGGAGGCCAATGGGGTTTGCGTCGCCTTAACGGCAAATTACCCACGTGATCGTCAGCAGATTTTAGCGGTTGAAGCACAGAAACTCGGGATTCAACTGGCCAATGATGCCTGGCAATGGCTGGAACAGCATCATGAACACAACCTGCTGGCCGCCAAGAACAGCCTTATGCGGGTGCGCGATACATTTCCGGATCTTGACCAGATTCAGATTGAGCATTTATATGCCTGCCTGCAAGACCAGTCGCGCTATACCACTTATGATTTAAGCGATGCCCTTTTAGCTGGAAATCTGGCTCAATCTATCAAGATTTTTCAGTATCTGACTGCCTCTGGCGAACCGATGAGCCTGATCTTATGGAGTATCAGCAAGGAAATGCGGCTTCTGATGCAACTGTTCGAGCAACCACAGAATGCCTTGCAACTGGGGATCTGGAAAAACAAGGTCAGCACTTACCAGCAGGCAGTACGCCGTTTATCACCACAGACGTTTTTAAGCTGGCCAGCGCTGTTATTAAATATTGATGCGGCCATTAAAGGCGTCAGTCAGGACAACCCGGAACAGCTGGTGCAGCAAGCCATTGCCAGTCTCTGTGGTCGGCCTTTATTTGCCGTTTAACCAGATATTCAGACCTGCATAGAATAATTATCATTTGCAATGTCTTCAAAATATTCACGATTTATCCTTAATTCGCTTTTATAATTTCGTTTAATTCTTTTTACCTGTTTCGATGATCATGCCTAAAATAAAACCAACCAAACTCGCGCTTGCTGCGCTGGCCATTGTGGCACTTATTGCTGCAGCCTGGTTCTTTTTAAAACCTAAACAGGAACAGCCACAGTACATTACCGCTGCTGTCAGCCGTGGCGATATTGAAAATTCAGTACTGGCCACCGGTGTCCTTGAAGCCACCAAAATGGTCAGTGTCGGCGCCCAGGTGTCGGGACAGGTCAGAAAAATGTATGTCGAACTCGGCGATCAGGTCAAACAGGGCCAGCTGATTGCCCAGATTGATTCAGTACGTCAGGAAAACGAATTAAAAACCGCAGAAGCCAGCATTAAAAACCAGCAGGCCCAACTGGCGGTACGTCAGGCCAATCTTGCCAAAGTTGAAGCTGAATATCGTCGTCAACAGGCCATGTATGACCAGGATGCGACCTCACGTGCAGAACTGGAGGCCGCACTGGCCAGCTACAAAACCGCACAGGCCGATATTGCTGCTATCAACGCCCAGATTGAACAATCCCGTTTAACTTTAGCCACCACACGTGAAGATTTAGGCTATACCCGTATTGTTGCACCCATGGATGGTACGGTTGTAGCGATTGTTACGGAAGAAGGCCAGACCGTAAACGCCAACCAGAGTGCACCGACCATTGTCAAACTGGCCAAGCTCGACACCATGACGGTGAAATCGGAAATTTCTGAAGCCGATGTCATGAAAGTGGAAGAAGGCCAGCGTGTGTACTTCACCACCCTGGGCAATAGTGAGAAAAAACACTACGCCACCTTGCGTCAGGTTGAACCGGCACCAAATTCAATCAACACCGAAACCAGTAACAGTTCATCTACTTCAAGCTCTGCGGTGTATTACAACGCCCTGTTTGATGTTCCGAATGAAGATGGCAAATTGCGTATTGACATGACCGCACAGGTGTCAATTGTGCTGGATGAAGCGAAAAATGTACTGATGATTCCAGCGGCAGCCATTCAGGCCTCTAACCGTCCACAGCGTAGCCGTGCTCCGAGTGCAGATCAGGCGCCGGCTGAACGCGCTGCATCTGAAGCAGCCCGTGGTCAACGCCCGACCGGTGACCGTCCTGCACGTTTAACCCTGACCGAACAGGAACGTGCCCTGATTAATCAAGGCAAAGCTGCACTGGCAATGGTACGTGTCTTACAAGCCGATGGCAGTGCCAAACCGCAACAGGTCCTGACCGGCTTAAATAACCGGGTGAGCGTTGAAATCATCAAAGGCTTGAAAGAGGGTGATCAGGTCATTATTGCCGATGGTTCAGATACCTCAAACGATGGCGCCAAACGTAGCAACCGTGGTGGTCCTTCCGGCCCAATGAGAATGTAAGCATGAGTCAACAACAGCAACCTCTACTCGAGGTCAAGAATCTGACTCGTGAATTCCCGGCAGGTGAATCAACGGTGCAGATTCTCAAGGGTGTCGATCTGGCGATTTACCCCGGTGAACTGGTCGCGATTGTCGGCCAGTCCGGTTCGGGCAAATCGACCCTGATGAATATTTTAGGCTGTCTGGATAAACCGACCTCGGGCAGCTACCGCGTCAATGGCCGTGAAACCCGTGAACTGGAACCGGATGAACTGGCCCAGTTACGCCGTGAATATTTTGGTTTTATTTTCCAGCGCTACCATCTGCTGGGTGATTTAACCGCAGCAGGAAACGTTGAAGTCCCGGCGATTTATGCCGGTGCCGATGCCGATGAACGTCATCAACGTGCAGAAAAACTGCTGACCGATTTGGGTCTGGGCGAGAAAACCCAGAACCGTCCAAGTCAGCTTTCCGGTGGTCAGCAACAGCGTGTTTCGATTGCGCGTGCGCTAATGAATGGCGGCGATGTGATTCTGGCCGATGAACCGACCGGTGCGCTGGACAAAAATAGTGGCATCGAGGTGATGCGAATTCTGCGCGAGCTGAATGCCCAAGGTCATACCATTATTCTGGTCACCCATGACCACAATGTCGCCAAAAGCGCCAGCCGGATTATTGAAATCAGTGACGGGAATATTATTTCTGATCAGCCGAATACGCCAGAAACTGAAGATGCGCCCCTAGAAAAACAGCAACTGCAACGCAATACGCAAAAGAAAATTTCGTCCTGGCGTTCTGCGGTGGACCGTCTGGGAGAAGCCTTCCGTATGGCCTTACTGGCCATGAATGCACACCGAATGCGAACCTTCCTGACCATGCTCGGGATTATTATCGGGATTGCCTCAGTAGTTTCGGTGGTGGCACTCGGCAATGGTTCACAAAAACAGATTCTGGAAAACATCAGCAGTCTGGGTACCAATACCATCACCGTGTATCAGGGTCGGGGCTTCGGGGACAATTCACGTTCCTCTCAGGTCAGGACCCTGATTCCTGCAGATGCCGATGCACTGGCGGAACAGCCCTATGTCGATGGCGTCAGTCCCTCGGTGAATACCAGCGTGACCGGACGCTTTAAGGAAATTGAAGCCTCAACCACCGTGAATGGCGTGAGTGAAGATTTCTTCTATGTACGCGGTCTGGATTTTAACAGCGGTCAACCTTTTGACCGCAGCAGTGTCCGCACCCAAGCCCAAGACGTGGTGATTGATACCAACACCCAGAAAACCTTCTTTAGTGACGGTTCTAACCCGGTGGGTCAGGTGATTTTACTGGGGAGCGTACCGAGCCGCATTATTGGGGTGGTCGATGCCCAGCAAGGTATGGGCGGTAATGCGGATAGCCTGAATGTCTATCTGCCCTACTCCACCGTTTTAAGCCGGATGCTGGGGCAATCGCATGTGCGCAGCATCATTGTCCGGATTAAAGATGAATACCCGAGTGCCGCCGCAGAAAATGCAATTTTAAGCCTGCTGGTCCAGCGCCATGGCGCACAGGATGTCTTTACCCAAAATGCCGACAGTATTCGTGAAACCATCCAGCAGACCACTGCGACGATGACCCTGCTGATTTCAGCCATTGCCGTAATTTCTCTGGTCGTGGGTGGTATCGGGGTGATGAACATCATGCTGGTCTCAGTTACAGAGCGGACGCAGGAAATCGGGGTGCGTATGGCGGTGGGTGCCCGACAAAGTGACATCTTGCAGCAGTTCCTGATTGAAGCGGTACTGGTCTGTATTTTAGGTGGTATTCTCGGGGTGCTCTTATCTTTAGGGATTGGGCAACTGATTACCCAGTTCGCCGGCGGGACTTTCCAAATGGCCTACTCGACCACCTCCATTGTGGCGGCCTTTATCTGTTCCAGCCTGATCGGGATTGTGTTTGGCTTTATTCCTGCCCGTAACGCTGCCCGTTTAAACCCCGTCGATGCCCTGTCTCGAGAATAAGGATACTTTCATGCAATTGAATTTCAGTAAGCTTGCAACCGCCTTGCTATTGAGCAGCAGCCTGGTCGGCTGTGCGGCGGTGGTGAAAACCCCATATCAGGCACCCGCTGTGACTATTCCGGGCAGTTTCCAGAACAGCAAAGCGGTTAGCCAGCAGGTGCATGCCCAGGTTCAGGCCGATCAGTGGTGGACGCTGTTTAAGGATGCCCAGCTGAATGCCCTGGTTGAACAAACCTTGACGCGCAATAGCGATCTGGCGGTTGCCGGGATTAATCTGCAACAGGCCCGTCTACAGGCGGGACAGTCTCAAAGCCAGCAAGGGATCCGGATTGGAGATGCCAGCATTTCAACCGGGCACCGTTTTAGTCTGGATGGCGATGGTAATGCCTCGACCGGAATTTCTCTGGGCTATCCACGCTTGAGTTATGAACTGGATTTATTTGGCAAACTGGCCAACCAGACCGAAGCTGCGCGCTGGGAAGCCTTAGCCACCGAGCAGGATTTGCAGGCCACAGCACAGAGTTTGATTGGTAAAGCAGCAGAGCTGTATTGGCAGCTGGGCTATTTAAATGAACGTTATCAGGTGGTGCAGCAAAATCTGGCGACCGCACAAAAAACCTATGAACTGGTGCAGGTACAATATCGGGCTGGCGCGGTATCGGGTCTGGATGTAACCCAGGCAGAACAGTCGGTACAAAACCAGAAATCAACCTTAAGCCAGATTGAGCAGCAGCGTGTAGAAACCCGGACGGCCTTGGCGGTTTTATTAAACATGCCGGTGCAGCAACTGAATGTTCAGGAACCGCCGCGTTTACCACGCACGGCTCTGCCGGAGATTAGTGCCGGTTTACCGGCAGAACTATTGGCGCGTCGTCCGGACTTACAGGCCGCTGAGTTGCGCCTGCGCAAAGCTCTGGCCAATAAAGATGCCAATCGGGCCAGCTATTATCCATCGATTAGTTTAACTGGTGCGCTATCAACGGGTGTGAGTGCCTCTACCTCATTAAGTAGTGCATTGCAAAATCCGGCCTTGACCTTGGGTGCTGGATTAAGTCTGCCATTTTTACAATGGAATGACATGAAACGTGATTTACAGGTCAACGAACTGGAATATGAAAAAGCGATTTTGCAGTATCGCCAGACCCTATATGCCGCCTTTGCAGATGTGGAAAATGCATTATCGGCACGTAATGAGCTGGATAAACAGCTTGCCTTGCAGGCACGTAATGTTGAACTGGCGGAAAAGTCTGAACGGTTGACTGAAGTTCGTTATCGTAACGGCGCAGTGGCGTTAAAAAATCTGTTAGATGCACAGGAAACCACGCGTAATGCCCGTTTGTCTTTGGTGCAAACCCGTCAGAGCCAATACAATGCTTATGTAACTTTATTGCAGGCGTTGGGTGGAAGTCCGATTCAGCAGTTGCCTTAAATTTTATAGAATAAAAAAAGCCCGTAAGGGCTTTTTTATATAATTAAAGATCAATAAAAAATCTATTTTAATTACTTATCAAAATAATCTTCAGGAAAGGGATCAGTACCTATTAGATTTTTTCTATATAACATAACACTTGGGTATATCCCTTCACTGTCCCAAAGCCCTGAATTATAAAAATCCTGTTCTTTTACATCTGAAAAATTTAATTTTTCAAATACGTTTTCTGAAAGTTCAGCTAAATATCGGAGATTATTTTTACCTAATAAAAAACATCCCATAAAGAAAAAAGTAAAAAGAATACTAACCGTATAAAAAATCAAAATATTAAATTTGATTCTATCAGGAGTAATATCATCAATATTAAAATATTGAAAAATAGCAATAAAACTAAATAAAATACAAAACACTACTGACATTATGATGGCAGTTTTAAATAAAGATAAATAAGTTTTCTTTTTAGATCTCCCCAGTTCATATGGCATATGTAACAAACCTTTTTTAGGATCTAAAACTGCATATACAAAATAGTATCCGTCCTCTTGTTCTTCACTAATAACCATCACCAATGGAGTATTATTTTCAAATCTCACACCTGTAAACTGCCCAATGACTCGGATCCCGTTAATTTCACCTCTAAAAGTCTTTCCATCTCTACCTTTTGCCGCTAACGCCATAATTGGCGCATTACTCATTAAAGAAGTACTTCCAACCAATGTACCAATTAACGCAGTATTCGCAGCTTGTTTACCTAAATTACCAATGGATAAAATTTTGGAGTCTTCTACTTTAAGATTTTGAAGCTTGCCTTCAATTTTTATCATTTTTCTTCTCAAAATAATCTACAGGATAAGGATCCCCTCCCTAATTATATTTCGATATTCAAAAATACCATCTAGCAATAAAGAATACTTTTCACTCAAAGGTCGACTTGGTAGTAAAAAACTTCTTTAGGCTCATTAAAACCCAATACTTCAAAGACTTGCTCAGATTTTCCAGACACGCATTAGAGATCTTGTTACCCCCTTCATAATAAATATCATCACAAAGTAAAATAAAAATGTAACCCCGCCTTCAATAATTATATTTTCTTGAGTAACAACTATGATAAATAAAAATAAAGCTGCAACTGTTCCAATATAGATTAATTTAGCACCTTTCATTGCGGAAGCTATATAGGTTTTTGTTCCCCATTCCTACTTGTATATGTAAAAGCCCAGATTTAGGAATGAATACTGCGTAAAGTTCATATAAATTACCCTCTAAAGCTCGAGCTACACAAATGACTTAATCATTTTCTTCAAATAACTCACAATGAAACTGTGCTACGCACACTTTATCGTTAATCGTTGCTACCACATATTGCACGTGAAGCCGACTTTGAGATGCAACAAAAATTGTTTGTACAGATACAAATAAACTCTCTGCCATACTAGCCAATAGAGCAGACGACAATATTGGCTATCGCGTCCAGCACCTAAAGCATTCATTATGAATCTCAAGAGTTTCTCTGGCTTTAAAACTTCATCAAATCATATAAATGTATCAATTTTTTCTTCTTTTTCTTTGATATAACTTTCAGGGTAAGGATCATATTCAACAGCTCTACGATATTCATAAACAGACTCTAAAATTAATTTTGCATTATCATCTTGATGGCGAGCAGTAAGTAAATAAATCTTTTCAGGATTTTGAAAACCGTACATCTCAAAAACTTGTTCTGACTTTTCATTTAAATGCCGTAATGAATTAAATGCATTTTTAACAATAAACATAAAAATAAAATAAGAGATAAAACTAACTATTGTCAAAATTAGAAACATTTCCTGAGTTAAGCCCCCAGTAAATATAAATAGTAAAAACATAGCAACTATACTTATTGCATACCAGACTCTCCCCCCTTTCATCATTGACTTGTATGCTGGTTTATCGGCTGCTCCCATGCCCACTTGCATATGCAGTAAACCTGTTTTTGGGCTAAGTACTGAACACAACTCATATACATTCGGTTCAATTTGTCGAGCAATACAAATGACATATTCACCTGCCTCAAACAGGGCACGATGAAACTGACCTACACACACTTTGCCGCCTATTTTCATCACCACAGTTTGTATATGTAAACGGCTTTGCGTAGCTAAAAAAACCGTTTGTGCACCCAAGGAAACACTACCAGCAACTGTACTTAAAATCGCTGAGGACTTAATTAAGTTATCTCCTGCTCCCCCCAAAGTATTTAGCACGCCATTATGTATTTCTAATGCTTCAATACGACCTTCAAACTTCAGCAAATCATATAAATACATCACTTTTTCTTTCCTTTTTCTTTGATATAACTTTCAGGGTAAGGATCATATTCAACAGCTCTACGATATTCATAAACAGACTCTAATAGTAGTTTTGCATTATCATCTTGATGTCGAGCAGTAAGTAAATACATCTTTTCTGGATTTTGGAAACCGTACATCTCAAAAACTTGTTCTGATTTTTCATTCAAATGTCGTAATGAATTGAATGCATTTTTCACAATAAACATTAAAATAAAATAAAATAAAATACTAACTATTAATAACATCAAAAAAATATCTTGATTAAATTCATCAATGAATATAATAAATAGACTAACCCCAATAATTGTAGCTGCATACCAAATCCGCCCTCCTTTTATCATCGATTGATATGCGGGTTTATCGGCTGCCCCCATGCCCACTTGCATATGCAATAAACCGGTTTTGGGGCTAAGTACTGAACATAGCTCATACACATTCGGTTCAATTTGTCGAGCAATACAAATGACATATTCACCTGCCTCAAACAGGGCACGGTGAAACTGACCTACACAAACTTTACCGCCTATTTTCATCACAACAGTTTGTATATGTAAACGGCTTTGCGTGGCTAAAAAAACAGTTTGTGCACCCAAGGAAACACTACCAGCAACTGTACTTAAAATCGCTGAGGACTTAATTAAGCTATTCCCTGCATTTCCCAAAGTATTTAGCACACCATTATGAATTTCTAATGCTTCAATACGACCTTCAAAATTCACTAAAGCATACACATTCAAACACTCACTACCGCTTTTACAAACTCTTGATATTCTTCATCTTCATTTTTAAAAGGCGTTTCTTGACTATTTGCTTTCCTAAACGGTGTTTTTTGACACCAATCTTCAAATGCATTATCCAGTACATAGTTTTTAAGAGCATACTCTAAAGCCACCAATAGAACGGAAATCACTGTCAAACCTGCGACTACACGTGCACCAGCAAGAGCAGCAATAACAGTATTTGAAGAAAATCTTACTGCTGTCTGTTTTAATATACCTTGACCTAGATGTTGAGAAACTGCACTTAATAGCAATCCGACCTGGCCAACTGTTAGCAAGAAGCTAAAAACGAGTCTAAAGGAAGAAATGACTTTTATAGTAGTTAAGTTTGTTTCTTTCATATTCTTATAATCCACATACAAACCAATTACGCCTCCCATTGTTCCCAACGCTCCAGAAAAAATTCTAAAGGCTGTCGCAGAGGAGGCTACTGCTTTTCCTTTGGTATGAAAATTTTCACCTATAGCTTCAAATGCAACAGCAAGTAAAGTCATAGATGAGCCAACCAGTTGTGCTGCAATTTCTGGTTTATTTTCAACATCTTTTTGCCAAGCGCCATATTGAAAATAAAAGTTCAACATCTCAAAGAAACCTACAATTGCCAATATTCGATTCTTCGTTATCTGCGGTGAATTTTTAACAGCTAAATTGACCTTTGTTCGAATATCTACAGCGGCAACGACTGAAAAACTCTGATTTCCAGCAACTACTGCTTTTGCTGCAGAATTAAATTGAACATTATAAAACAACTGCGTAATCGGAATATGTTTTGCCAGTACACCTGACTTTAAATACAAAAGTCTAGAAATATGAATTTGACTTCCTTGAATTGCCATTGCACTAATTTGATTGACCTGTACTGTCCTCATTTTCAAATCTGAAAATTGTTTTAGTGCAGAATTCAATGCTAAAGACATCCAATAAAAAAGTTTATCAGAAGCTTTAAAGTCTCTTGCTTGAATATATTTCTTACTCTCAGCCTTACTTAACCATTCATCAAATCCAGCATCTGCTGCAACAAAAGCAGAAAATGCCTGTTTTGTATAATCCATCATATTTTTTGCAGTGTCATCACTACTAAAGATTTGGCTATAATACTGTATTAACTTACTATTATTAAAACAATACGCACGGAGAAACAAATTAGTCGTTTCAACTGTTTTCTTTAATATCCATGAATTTATAAGATCTTTTCCTTTATCTAAAAAAGTAATGCCATACATTAAATCCATAATTACAGTATGGAAAATAAAACCATTACTTCCTTCAGGCAGCTTTCCACTTTCTAGCACTTCACTCGTATCAAAATATGCCAACCCATTTAATAAATTCTGTGAAGTCAACCATTTATAATGATCATCAAAGTAGCCAACTGCGTTATTATAACCTTTCTTCGATTCACTATCGAGTTGGTTATTAAAATGATTAATTGCTGTTAAATCTAATTGGTCTTGGCATTTCTTCCATGCGGCTTCCCCCTTAGCAATACCATTTTTAATGATAATACCTTGTTCGCCTTTTTGATTTTTTTCAGGATTGTCTGAAACACCCAGGTTTTCCTTTCTTTTTTGTTCTGTTTCAGCAATTTGTTTTTCTAAGAGTTTAACAGTTTCCCATTTCCTATGTTTTTTTGCTGCTTCTAATCGTTCTTTCCTACGTTTATCTAATGCACTATATTTTTCAATATCTTCCGTTCTTTGGATAAATTCTTTTGTCCTGATTCCAATATAGTTTTCCTGAACAGTTTTTTGAATATTATCTATTAAATTAATAGTTTGCATTCTATGATAGTTAGAAACACCATCTTTCGTTGTGTTAAGGAAAGTATTCAAACCTGCAAATGCTTTTCTATTTCTAGCTTCATTAAGCTTAGCAGTAATTCCAATTGCATCATAAAGTGCAATTGCACAATATTCTTTAGGCTTCGCTTTGAATTCTCTATTAATTGCCCCCCATCTTCCAACTCCAAAACTTTTCTCAGCAATATGCACTTTATTTAAAGTCTGTGAAGATAAACAATGCTGTTGGGTTAAATTTCCTCCTTTCCAACCTCTAATATCAATTTTCTGCCAATATCCCTTTTCTACATATGAGTCCGCATTATTCTGAAATTCTAAACGTTTTTTTGCTGTCAAAGGAGCATGAGTATAAATAATATAAGCACTGTCAACTTCATTTGGCGTGATCTCTGGAACAGTAATCAAGGAAGCTTTAAATGAATGTCCTGATTTTTGACAAGCAAAATTATTCGCTTCTAAGGGTGCTTTTTTCCCAATTATAAATTCTTGATTATAGCCCTTTTTTGTAATATATCCTTTCCACTCTGGCTTACCTTTTCTCTTATAATATAAATAGATAAAACCATTTTCAATAATAGAAACAGTATATTTGTGATTTGATAATTTTATTCTATCACTGACATTTTTACCTAAGTTAGGAGGTAAAGCATTCACCCCCAGAGATGCTACAGAATACCTCAACGGCAAAAAGCTAAATCCACTTTCTCTACAAAAATTTGAACACTTTTCTGCATTCTGCTTTGCAGTAGAATTTTGCTTATTTGAAGAAATTCCTTGAGTTAAAGGACTTTTGGTGGACGATATATTTTTACTAAGTTTATTTTTATTCGGGTCTAAACTTAATTTCTCTGCTTGAGTATTACCAACTAAGCCATACTTTTTCAGATTATCTGACCATTGTTGTACAGTTTTCTCATTAGGCTTTTTTTGACTATATTTAAATAGTGGTGCTTTATTATTTGTTTGATTGACTACAGGAATTTTCTTTTCATTACCCATGAGAAATACTCTCTAAATTGTTTAAGTCTTGCTTTATTGGCTGCCAAAGATCTTCATCAAGTAAGCTCATCGCTTCAGTAAAATCGTACTCATCTGGAGCTGTCATCCAATATCGATCTAAGGTATGTTTTATAAGAGGATGCATCAGAAAATATTGACCTAAAATTTCTGCATATAAACCGTAGCTAAACAGATCAGAATATCTATGAATTTTATGCTCTTCATGTGCGTTATATAAATTGAATAATATTTTTTTAGGTGCTAATTGCGCTTTATCAATTTCCTCATACTCATATGCTTTTATGAAAACGACATTACTAATTTCGATTAAATCTAAAGCTAAAGATTGTTCACTTGATAATTTACTAATTTTTCGAGAAATAAATTTTTCATCTCTTTGTTTTTCCCAACTAAAATATCCAGTTGGATGTGCGAACTTCCAGTCCTCAAATAGCCCCAATAAGCTATTTAATTCTGTTTCAGTAAAAATTTGGTCTAAGCAACTTAAAACTCTAGGATCATACCAACGAAATAAAATTTTAGAATTTATATCTTGTACAACTAAACTACTTTTGAATTTAACATTCAATTGATCATTTTCAAGTGAGCTGGTTCCAAAGCCATGTACTAAATATTTATCGTTTTTTATTTCAAAATTGAGTAAGAATTTTTGTGCAATTTCTTTCCCTACTTGCATCAATACTTCTTTGTTTGTAATTTCTATAAAAAAAAGATGAGTATCTTTGGGCTTATTACCTAATGCTAATGGTATATAGATAATATTTTCGTCTTTACAATTTTTTTTTAAATTTTTGAAACTATCTTGCTCTAAAGTTTCATCTAGTAAAACAAGCAATCGCCCAGATTTTTCAAAAAGTGAGCTCATTTCTTCGAAAATTTTATCTACAGAACTCTCTGGCGCTAAATTAGCAAGCTGAAAAGTATTCATTATAAAATTACCTTGGCTGAACCTAATTCTGCTGCTTGTTCCTGTTTCGCTGAGCAATCTGGTAAATCAATTGCTGGAGGATTAATAGAGGCAGGAGGCATAAACTTATGCTGCCCCGCCTTCACCTCAAACTTGCCACCTGTGGTCGGAAAAATCCCCGAGCCATTAATCTTGATTTGTGAACCACCAGCGGTCAGATTAATTTCGGTTGGACTGGTAATATAAACCGCATCTTCCGTCGAAATAATCTGCACCCCTTTTCTGGCAATAAGATCTGCGCCATCCCCTTGGGCTTGAATCTCGATCTTCCCTTTCCCTGCATACAGCCGTGCTCCTTCTTGTGCTGCAAACAGACTTAGTTTCTGGCTGGCATGGGCAATCAAAGACTGCTGCGTACTCAGGTTAATACTCTCTCCGGCACTGTGGCTGATCTGACCATCAGCAGAGAGATGTACATCTTGCTGGCTACTTAAGGCA
>Ga0172372_10002726_pt1 | contig 26544 bp, 26 predicted proteins | sample LakKiv5m_2_FD_114544 | JGI IMG/M metagenome (GOLD analysis project Ga0172372, IMG submission 114544) | Freshwater microbial communities from Kabuno Bay, South-Kivu, Congo - kab_092012_9.5m | ecosystem: Environmental > Aquatic > Freshwater > Lake | place: Democratic Republic of the Congo...
CTTCACCCCTATAAGTACAATCCTACCGATTTAGAACCTTTGATGGGAGACTTTAGTGCAAGTAGTAATTCTTGCAGGAGGACTAGGAACGCGGTTATCAGAAGAAACTGATGTAATCCCAAAGCCGATGGTACGAATTGGAAATCTACCAATTCTTCATCACATTATGAACTACTACGCAGGTTTTGGGCACACTGACTTTGTGATTGCATTAGGTTATAAGGCTGAAATTATAAAACATTACTTTGCTGATCTAAATGAGACCAATTGGAATATCAGCCTGGTAGACACAGGCCTAGAAACCGCCACCGGTGGCCGTATAAAGAGACTTGAATCTCTATTAGATGATGAATTCATGCTCACCTACGGCGATGGCTTGTCCAATATTGACCTCGATAAACTAATAGAGCATCATAAAAAATATAATAAGATTGCTACCGTCACTGCTGTGCGACCACCTGCTCGTTTTGGAGCTATACAAATAAACGCTGGGATTGTGACAAAATTTGCAGAAAAAGATCCACAAGATCAAGGATGGATCAATGGCGGTTTCTTCTGCCTTAACAAAAAAATTTGCTCATTTATCCAAGATTCTCAGACTTCCTTTGAAGGTGAGCCCCTTAATAGCCTTGTGGCCATCCGAGAGTTAACAGCCTTTGAACATTTCGGCTGGTGGCAACCAATGGACACTCTTCGGGAAAAGAGAGTTCTCGAATCAATGTGGCAGGCGGGAGAGGCTCCTTGGTTAAACTCTAGCCATGACTCTGCCCCTACACGGAAGGGTTGGTTGCCCGCCCAGGGTAAGAATTGAAATCCTTACACTTCGCAATCTTCTTGGGGTCGAGCCCGTCGCCTTTTCACGGTAGTTACACGATTTTAAATCCAGTTGAGGTTCACATAACAAATATTAAAGGTTACTCAATAATATCCTTATTGACCTGAATAATCTTGAAATCTACAATTTTTATCCTAGAGGTTTAGGAACTTGCATAGTACGCTTCACTCGTTGAAGTGTAACCACACTTGAACGAATTGGTTTTAGTAGGTATTGGCTTGGTAAATTCTCTCGGAGGGGCCATTAATGGAAAGTGAGCTAATTACCTCCATTCCATTTATCCAAGGTCGAGGCAAATTATTTTGCCGAGGATGCCTAGGGAAGAATCTGTTTTCGGGACTAGATCTCGGTGAACTTCCGATAGCTAACGAACTACTCAAATCTAGTTCAGGTACCCTGGAGAAATTTCCACTTCACTTAAGAGTCTGCTCTCAGTGTGGTCTTGGTCAGGTCGCAGATGTTGTAACTCCTGAAAGGATTTTTAGGGACTATCGCTACCTCTCTTCAATAAGTACCACTTTTCTACAACATGCATCCGATTTTGTCACTCAAAGAGTCCAGGAAGGGATGTTTTTAACTGGTGACTGGGTACTCGAAATTGCCAGTAACGATGGTTATCTCTTGAAGAATTTTTTACCCTTTGGAATTACAGCCATCGGGGTTGAACCCGCAGAAAATGTAGCTGCTATTGCAAGAAGTCTCGGAATTCAGACCCTTTCGGAGTTCTTTTCTAGTGACTTGGCAACAGATCTTCTGGCTAAGTATGGATATCCAAAATTAATCATCGCCAATAACGTTATGGCTCATGTTCCAGATTTAATTGATTTTGTAAAAGGATTAGCTATTTTGTGTGGAAGGGAAACACAAATAAGTATTGAAAATCCTTCACTCTCGAATATTTTAGTTGGAATGCAATTTGACACAATTTATCATGAGCATTATTCATACCTATCAGCCTTAGCTGTTCAAAATATTGGTAAATTGCACGGGTTAGAACTCATAAAGGTAGATCTGCTCACAATTCACGGAGGGTCCAACAGATATTGGCTTAAAAGTACTGGTGAAGTAAATCAAATTGACAAATCAGTTGGAGATTTGATTGAACTTGAAAAGGGTAGTGGATTATTTGCTCAAGAGAATTGGATGCTTTATTCTTCAAATGTCAAAAATATTTTAAACAATTTTTTGACTTGGCTATGTACTAATAAAGAAATTGGAAGGAGAATTTATGGCTATGGAGCCGCCGCAAAGGCAAGCACAATTTTGAATTATACTCAGATGGGTCAAGAATATATCTCAGCCATTGCTGACTTGAGTTCAGAAAAGCAGGGGCGTTTTATGCCTCCTAATGGAATAAGAATCATTTCCCCTGATGAACTAGTTTTTGAAAGTCCTACAGATATAGTTATTTTTCCATGGAATATTAAGTTTGAGATAGCTAGGCAATTAAGAATGAGATTTGGAAATGAAGTTAGATTATGGTGCATAATCCCAGAAATTCATGAGGTTGATGTTTGATGGACAAGAGCCGAGTAGAGGTCATTGAGGGAATCGAACTTATGCCCTTCAAATTTTCGTTAGATAATCGTGGAACTTTTGAAAAATTTCACCCAATGCATTTTTTCAGTGGCGCGTTAGACACAATTGCGCTATCAAAGAATCCAATTTTGGGGACCATAAGGGGATTACATTTTCAGACGGAACCCTTTGCAGAGGAAAAATTGGTCACATGTATACAAGGTTCTATTTTTGATGTTGCTGTGGACTTGCGCCCAAACTCAAAGACACTCGGTAAGTGGACGTCTTATAACTTGAATTCAGAAAATCATATGCAAGTTTATCTTCCAAAAGGGATTGCTCATGGCTTCCAAGCACTTCAGCCAAACACCATTGTTCACTATACACTTTCTGCTGCATATAACCCGGATTCATCATTCTCGATTGATCCACTAGGCGAATTGGGAATCGATTGGCCGATTTCAGAAATTCTTGTATCTCAGCAAGATAGTCAGGGACTTTCGGTTTCGAACGCATCCCAAAAATATAGAGATTCCTTGTCGTAGCCTCAACTATGAAAGTTCTAATTATAGGAAATGGATTCATTGCTATCTCAATCGTTCAAAAACTTGAAACCGAAGGTCACGAAGTTTTAGTTTTTTCAAGGAGTTTTTGTTTTGGAATGCATTGCGAACAAGTATTAGGAGATATATTTGACTTCGAAAATTTTGCTCAAGTTCTCAGTTGGGATCCAGATATAATTGTTCATACTGCCTGGATTACCACCCCAGGGATTTATAAAGAAGATTTATCAAATTATAAGTACGCCGACTTTACCAAGAATCTTGCTTCAAAAGTTGCGGAAACAGATGTGCAGCACCTTATTGTCCTTGGTACTTGCGCAGAGTACGGACCTCAAATCTCCCCTTCCACTGCAGGCATCACAGGACTCAACCCACAAAGTTTGTATGCAAAACAGAAAGTTAGAGCTCATAATGAAGCCAGGCAAATACTTGATTCCTCTAAGACAAGATTTACCTGGGCAAGAGTTTTCTATCCTTATGGCCCAAATCAGGCAGAGAAGAGATTAATCCCAAGAATTATTTCTGCAGTAACTAAAATGCAAGCACTAACTTTGGATGACATCTCCTCAACTTATGATTGGATATCCACTAGAGACATAGCGTCGGCTTTATCTTGGACTATTAGACATAAACTCCCAATGCAAATCGATATTGGAACCTCAATTGGTTATACAAATCTTGAATTAATTCAAATTATCGAGAATTTAACAGGTTCAGACTTTCTCACAAAATCACGATGCTCCCACAATGTTGGAAACAGTGATGTATATGTAGCCGGAAGAGACTCAGCTCTATTCAGTTCTGGCTGGAGGCCGGACGACTCCTTAAAATCTGGCTTAAGATGGGTTTTGAATGAATGACTAAACTTAAAGTTGGATACTCCCCGTTGTCGAAAGATTTGAAATCAGCCGGTGATAGACGTCGGTTAGTTTTTTGGGCGAAATCCCGTGGGCATACTGTAGTCACTGATCTGAATGACAAAATTGACATCATAGTTGCAAGTGAAAACTCAGACTTTAATTCTCCAATTTTTAATCAAGATAAAATCCCAATTATATTTGACTTAGTTGATGCATATCTCTCTCCGCGAAACGCCATAGATGACCTAGCACGAGGAATAGCAAAAAAAATATCTGGACAGATTAGCGGTGATATAAAGCCTTTTAGCCATCATGTACGGGACTTTTGTAAAAATGTAAATTTAGTTATATGTTCTTCAATTGAACAGGAATTAGAAGTCAAGAAATTTCAGCAGCGAACACACGTAATTTTAGATTCACATGATGAAATGCCACTCTTGATTGCAGAAAAGAACTATAATCATAGCTCGAGGGATTTTCGAATTCTCTGGGAAGGCCAACCTGCCACTATTCGTGGAGTAAAGAATCTTGTTCCAGTTTTATTCAGGCTGCAAGAGTCAAGCAGTGTGAAATTGGATCTTGTTACTGATGAGAACTATTTTCTAATCCTAAATAAGTATTTTAGAAGGGATACTCGAAAGTTACTTGATTCGGATCTTCGAGAGATTGCTAGTGAGGTGAGTCTAATTCCATGGAGCATTAAAAATTTGGTTTCCAAAGTAAAGAAAGCTTCTATTGGAATAATTCCAATTGACTTAACAGTACCAATGCACAGATTGAAACCAGAAAATAGGCTTCTAATAATGTGGAGGCTGGGAATTCCATGTTTGACGTCACCTAGTCCAGCCTATATCCGTGTCTCGAATGAGGCTGGCACCGAGACGGTTTGCAAAGATCCCAATGAGTGGTTCGATAGATTGAGTCAATTAAGACTTTCTTCAAGATTTGCTTTAAGCGAAGTTTGTAAAGGTCAACAGTATTTAGCGGAAAATCACACATCGAATATTTTGCTAAATAAATGGGATACAGCAGTTGATTCAGCCTTGGGTGATAGATGAATAAGAAGCGAAAGTATGATTTGACATACATTAGTATTGATGCGCTCTCAGAAGGTGTTGGAAGTAGTCAGATAATCCCTTTAATTTCTCGATTAAGTAAAACTGGTCTAAAGATTAATTTGATTACATATGAGAAGTCAGAACCAAGTTTTGATCGTATTTCATTTTTCAAGTCAATTGGGGTTGAGTGGAATTATCGTCAGTTTGGGGCAGGTGGGCTGATTGGTGGTGTTAATAGAATAAATGATCTCAGAAGAGAAATCTGCTCTACTGACATAATTCATGCTCGAAGCGACATCCCTGCAGTTTCGGGTTTTCTATCCTCTCAAGCTCCCGTGATTTGGGATGTTAGAAGTTTATGGGCTGATCAAAGAGTCATCATTCAAGATAGTCTCATAAACAGAACTCTGTATAGGGCATACAGGTCTTTAGAAAGTATTGCGGCAACTAAGAGCATGGGTATGTCTACGCTCACAAGAGCGGTAGTTCCAATTTTAGAAGAGAGGCATAAGAAACTTCCTTTGCTTCGTACAGTGGTGCCAACAGCCGTTGATTTAGAGCGCTTTAAATTAGTTCAGGAATTCCCCGCTAACGTTCGCGCCCTTTTTTCAGGTACATTCAATGACTATTACGATTTAGAATTGAGTGCACTATTCATGAAAGAGTTAAGTAAGTCAAAAGATGTTGATATTCAATGGGCGCGACCACATGAATCTGACAAAGTTTCTATTGGGGTGGGGGAGTCTAGGACTTTTTCAGTGACACAAAATGAAATTGCCGAATTGATTCCAAATTACAGCTTCGGCGTATCAGTTTGTAAGATGAATGCTGGACCTTCACTTACTGCTGCGATGCCGACAAAAATTGCCGAATTTCTAGCCTGCGGGAGACCAATAGTTGTAAATAAGGGATTAGGAGATATGGATCAATTATTAGAGGAATTCAACGCTGGTGTAATTTTAGATGGTAGTGCAGAAAATTTGAAAGAAAGTGCATCTAAATTGATCAGTCTTATTAAGGACCCAAATACTCCGGCTCAGTGCAGAAACTTGGCAGAGAAATACTTCAACATGGATGTTAGTTCGATAGCGTATCTTAATTTATACGAAGAAGTGTTAGAGCAAAAAACCTAAAACCCCATAATCTTGGCCTGAATATCAAAGTTGGCGACTGATTTACGAACTTCATCAAAAGTTCCCGCAGAAATTGCTTTCCCTTCAGAAAGGTAAATGACTCTATCTACATTTCTTACAGTAGATAGGCGATGAGCAATTAAAACTACTGTCGTAGAACCTCTCAGGCTTTGAATTGCCATAGATATACTTGACTCCGTTTCTGCATCTAATGAACTCGTTGCCTCATCTAAGACAAGCAAGAGAGGGCGAGTGAACATGGCTCGAGCTATACCCAATCTTTGTCGCTGCCCTCCGCTTATCATGGTGCCCCTCTCGCCGACATATGTATCGACCCCATCAGGTAAATTCGAGACAAAATCAAACAATTGAGCAACTTTTAGAGCTTCAACGATCAATTCCTCGCTGGCATTTTCAATTGGATAGCCAAGCGCAACATTTTCTCGAATCGTTCCATCAGCAATAACCACATCCTGTGGTACATAAGAAATTGCTCCAGGCCACTTTGCTATCGCATCGAGAGGGGCTAATCCTGAAATTTCAACTGACCCAACATTTGGACTAAGTACTCCCAACAAAATATCAATCATTGTAGTTTTTCCTGCACCCGATGGACCAACAAATGCTATGGAAGATCCGGCTTCAATTGTAAATGAGACATTATCGATGGCAGGCCTACAATTACCTGGGTATGTGAGTGATATGTCCCGTACTCTTAACTCTGGTCGAAATCCTTTATGAACTACTTCAATCTTGTCGTCAGTATTTTCAATTACTTCTGAACTGCCCAATGATTCAATTAAATCAAGGGTGGGCTCCGCTAAACCTAATCCATGTTTAATATATATGGATCCCTGTTGTAACCGTAATACTGCGGGTGCAATTCGTGTCCCAGCAGCTAGAAAGATGGCTAACGTTGCAATAGCTTGTGAAGCATCTTGAAATATAAATTGAATTGCTCCAATTGATACTGCCCCAACTACTATAGTTGCTTCTAAGACGTACTTACTTACATAAGGAAGAAAGTTTATTTCTGCAGAAGTATTTGCTAACTGGTACCTTAATTTTCCAATTTCTCGCGCGTAAAAATGCCTTCGGCTTCGAACGACTGATTCACGATATGAGGCAAAAACTTCTACCGTTTTTTCATTGCTAAGTATATTAAGTTTTGAATTCGCACTTCCAAGAATCCCAGCTCTTGCATGCATAAATTTATACAAAAAGTAAGCAACAAGTAAATAGACTAAAAGAGTTAAAACTGCTGTAATAGGGTTTACTATAAATAAACCAATAAGCATTATGACTAAAAGAGCTAGGTCAGCAACCCAAACTACAGCTGTCGCTAATACTTGTAAAACTATTCTCTCTACTCCTGATGTTACAGCATATACAGTCTCTTGTGTTGAACGAGCTTGCACAACTAAAAGTGGTTGAGATAAGAGCTTCGACACTAATTCAGCTGAAATTTTTGCTCCGCGACGACTCAAAAAGAATATGATTTTTCGTGTAAATATAATTGAAAGAATAGTGCGACTAACTAGTAGAGTGACTGAGGCTATAGCCAGGATGATTGCTTGAGATTCAAAAGGTAGATTTTGAATTTGCAAAACTTCAAGTGAACTTTCAACCGAATTTCCAGGTTCTCGAGATTGTAATCCAGACACGGATAGAGCACCTAACAATCCGACTGCAATCACACCTAATAGATCTAGGCCTCCCATAATTATTTGTAATAATGTTGCAAGAGCTATCTTTTGTCTATCTTTTTGCGCCAATACTTTTGTTGCCCTAAAAATTTGATGACTGTTAAACTTGTTCATTATTTATAGTGCGATCCAAATAGGATTCTTGACCGTCCAATTAACGGTTCGCTCCAATGATTTCTCGAATGCAACAGGCGGCTGCCAGCCGAGACTTAGGAGTTTGTCTCCGTTTAATGCGTACCTTAAATCATGTCCCGGTCGTGTACCTTCTACGTTTATGAATTTAACTAAATCACTTTTTGCTTTTTGTATACCTAAAAATTTGGCTATTAATAGAACCATTTCGTCATTGCTGATCTCAGTCTCACCTCTAACATTGAAGCGTTCTGGCTTTTCAAGACCATCTGAGTATTTGTGTGGCGTATCAATAAAATGAGTAATTAAGAATCTTAGGGCATCAGCTTGATTTCGTGCGTGAAGGTAAAAGCGACTCCCTGACACCCACAGTCCTTGTTTTTCTAGAGCGTGGATAGGGACTTGACCTGACTTTTGAAGAGTCCGAATAATAAGTGGAACAAATTTCTCTATGTCTTGTCTTTCACCAATAATATTCATAGTGTTTGTCAGCACAATTGGAATATTGAATGTACGCCAATAAGATATAGCAATCGCCTCCTGAGCACTTTTACTGGCTGAATATGGATTTGATGGGACTTGAGGGCTCCATTCAGGGTGATTGATGCCTATAGGAGCTGAACCATAAACTTCGTCAGTTCCAATTTGAATGAAAGTTTTCAAATTTGGCAGAGTTCTTGCATATTCTAATATAGTCAACACTAGCGCAACATTATTCTCTACGAATGTCCTAGGGTTAATTATGGATCGATCCACATGTGACTCACTTGCCATGTTTATTATTACATCTGGATTATTAAACTCTCTTGCAGTTATTGAATCAATTGGTGCAATGAGATCGTGAGTAACAACTTTTACACGAGATACCTCATGAGGTAGCTCTTCGAAGACTGCTCGAATTCTTGCTGAAACCCCAGAATGCCTAAAGGAGTCTGTTGCAATAATTTCCCAGTCAGTGGTCTTGAGTAGGTGGGCTAACGTGTGGTGCCCAACAAAGCCACCTGCGCCTGTTAATAAAATGCGCAAAATCTCTCCAATCGATACTTAAGGCACTGAAAATATGTTACCAGTCATATAGTTAATTTGTTAATGCAAATGCACTTAGGCAACTTCATCCCCACTTCCATCGACTTGAGGCTCCAAAACCTTTTGATAGCACGCCATCTGCTCCTTGTACATTCGATCAAGTGTAAACCTACGCCGCACATGCTCCTTCGCCGCAATTCCCAGTTTCTTTCTGAGTTCCGGGTTTAGGTACAATCGCTCAATCGCATTAGCAATCGATGAGCTATCTTTTGGGGGCACAATTATTCCAGTTAATCCATCTTCAATTTGTTCACGAGCAGCTGCAATATCAGTTGCTATCAATGCCATTCCAACGCCTTGAACCTCAATAATCAACTGACTAAATGAGTCAACAAGAGATGGATGTACAACCAAATCTGATACTGCAATTGAAGCAGCTATATCATCTCGACTAGGTAAGCATCTTATATATTCAGTCAATCCTCTAGTTTCAATAAATTCAACTAACCAATCTGAGTCTCCTGAGCCAATAAATGTCAATCTAATATTCTCAAACTTTTTCAGTAATTGGCTCACTGCCTCAACCAAATACACCTGACCCTTTGTTTTTGAATAACGAGCAATACAAATTATATTGAAATTAATTGGGCTAAAGCCTAAACTCATACGAGTTTTTTCCATTTCTTCACTGTTGGGATCCAATTCAGAAAAATCAAATCCTTGATTAATCACAGTAATTTTCTCTTCGTCTATTAATTCAATATCTGTCAACCAAGTCTTTGCTGCCTCAGAAAAAACCACTACATGATTTGCTAATTTAGCAGATGCACGATCCACAAATCTATGGAAATACTTTCCAACTTGAATGTGCTCATCAATATGGTGCCGCGTTAGAATTACCTTCTTCCCTAGAATTTTGCCACAGAATAAACCAAGCACACCTGCCCAAAATAGATGGGTTTGAATAATATCTGGATCGAATTTCTTTATACGGATTACTTGCCTAATTCTCGTGAGGAGCCATGAGGAGGATTGAAAAATAGTCAAGCTGAGAATCTCGCTATTTGTAGATTCTTTACTTACTTCAAGTCTTGAGCTAGACATTATCACTAATTTTTGGTCATGTTGGAAAAGCGCTCGTGCAAAGTCTCTAAAGTATCTTCCCTTGAAGTCATATGAAGTAAGCATCAATACTTTTGGGGTGTTGTTTTGCTGTTGATTCTTCATGCAAAACCTAGATTAAATACTGTAAATAACTTATTCACCATGGCTGGATTTCAAGGTTATAGAGATACACATTTTCTCGAAACTGTAACGTTTCCATTAACTCATTGCTGTCCATCATTTCTTCTACCCCAAGCATTCTCGAACTTATACTCGAGAACTCTGTTGCGGGAGCAAACTTATTAATGGCCTGCGAAAAATGCGCAAGTAGAAATTCCGTTTCGCTACGCATTCCGATTTCATATAAACTTTTTTTTTCTGATAACCCCGCATCCAAATTTTGAAATCTCTTTATCTCAGGAAAAATAGAAACTTCGAGCCCCAAATCTATTGCATAAATCAAAGCTGTACCGAAGTGGTCAGTTATGAAATGTGAGTGGTCAAGCATGAGCGTTAAAAGTGTGTAGAGAGATTTGATCCTGTTCCCTGAACTAGACCAAGGTGGTTGAATCAATGATGACCCAACACATGTCACTTTGAATCCGTAATCTTCAAAAGATTGCCGTGTATCTGGATCACAAAAGTCAGCCGCATGGAGGCAAACTGTTGCAAAATGATTACCGATGGCATCACGAAAACCCTTTGCTCGTAGATTTTTTGCCTCAAAGCTTGCAATCTCGCTTGCGTTACCCGTACTGTGACTTGGCATCACTAAAAACGTTTTTGATGATAGCGTCTTTGGAGATAGAGAAATTTCTACCGATTTCTTAAGGTAAAGCCAGGGTGCACCTATGGCTTTAATATTTTTATGGCCATTCTTCTTTGCCAGTTCTTCGGTTTCCTTTGACCAAGCCCAATAATTGGTCTTCTGGCCCCATTGGAACCTAGGTGACCTGACATCTTCCAGATAATCTAGCCTGGAAGCTCCATGTTGAATAATGCCAATTATTTGTGTGGAAAAATTCAAACCCATGTATTTAAGCAGAATTTCTTGGTGTCCGTATGCAAAATTTTCTGCGTAACGATTCTTAGAAAAAGACGAGTCTGTGGATAGTAGATGAGCCTGATTTACCAGCGATATAGGTATTTTTAGTTTTGTTTTAGGGCTCGACATGGTATCTATTATGCAGGATTGAAGTTAAGTTTCTAAGTAATTTCGATTCATTTCATGTTGAGTCCGCCAATCACGAGGCTCTAGATTAAAAGTGCCAAAAGAAGGCACAAAAAAGCGAAAACTCTGATAAAACTGGCTTACTTTTGCTAAATCAGATATACGCTAATCCGGTGGAAACTTACTCGGGAAAACTATCTAAATTTAAATTTGTCAAGTACCTTCGCAAATTGTATTTCATTGCAAAAATTCGCTCTTCGCATAAGCAGTTTTCAAAAAAAGTGAAATTCAGTTATAGAAGTCATACTGATACGCCTGTGAATCCTCTCACTCTATTATCCGAAAAATTTGGATCGGATAAAGGCTCAACACAAATACTAAATCCATATCCTTGGAAACCTCATTCTTACACGCACTTTTACCATCATATATTCGCTCACTGCAGAGGTAATATAAAGAATGTCTTTGAATGTGGCATTGGTACTTCTGATGAGACCATTAAAAGTAATATGAGTGCTACTGGAGCTACTGGAGCGTCATTGTTGATGTGGCGTGAGTACTTCCCTAATGCACACATCTTTGGAGCAGATATTGATTCCAAAACTCTCTTTCAGGATTCAAGAATATCAACCTTTCAGATGGACCAAATGAACGAAAATTCTATACAGCAGTATTGGAAAAATCTTGAAAATATCAGTTTCGATCTTATGATTGATGATGGTCTCCATTCCTTTTCAGCTGGTATCACACTCTTTGAAAATTCCATTCAAAAACTTAGTCAGTACGGTCTTTATTTTATCGAGGATGTAAATACCTTTGATCTTGCAAGATATCAGGAATACTTTTCTTTTCGTAACTATATGGTGGAGTACATTACCTTATACCATGGCTTCGACGAAATAAGTGATGATTGCTTGATTAAGATTTCTCTCTAGAAGTTAGCCTAAGTTATCTTATCTTCGATAAGCAGCATCTTTTCCCAAAATATGAACCGATCAGCCAGTCGGGGAATCAGCATTGTCGCGCGAAGCTCAGAAATGTTCCTCCTGAGTTCTAGCTTATTTCTGGATTTCGTTATACTCAGCAAAAATTTATATTTAAATGTGATTGTGTTCCAATAAGATATGTTTCTCAAGACCCAATCTAGCTTGATTATCTTAAAAATTGCAACGTTGCCAAATTGAATGATTAAAGTGAAGACATAAACAAAACGTAGAAGAAATCCCCTTCTAGGCGATAGACGTAGTTTACAAAATTCTTGGTGACGACATTCTTCAATTTTAGACTCAGGGATTAAGTCCAGAAAAAACTCGATTGAAGTTATTCCATCTATTGCACGATTAATCAATTGAACATCGACACAAGATAGAAATGCCCACCCATCTTGTCTTGCAAGTATTTCAAGATTCTTAACTGCCTTTCTCCGTTGCTTCCAATGTCTGTTATTGTAAATATAAGTGAAGTTGGAGATATGGCGTCTTGTACAAATTATGCGTGATACTAAATCTAAGGTGGAGTCAACCGAGCCGGCCACATGACCACCTTGCGCGCCTATGAATTCACTAAAGCGATTCCAAATTTGGCTAGGTAGGATTGTAAAATTAACTCTGGCTGGGGGCGATTTTTCCCATTTCAAACTACGCGCACTGTCCTGAAAAAGAAATTCCGTACTAAACATTTCTAATTCACTTGCGTCCTGAGGTAAGCGGAGACTTCCTTTCCACTCGTCATCATCATGGAGTTGAATGATCCACATCCCTTTTGAAATGGTTACGAAGCCTTGAGAATCATAAATTGCCTCGTTTGAAGGTCGTCGAATAATGTAAATGTCTGTTGATTCTAGACTATGGCATGTTTCAAAAAAACTTGTAGCTTCCCCATTCGGTGTCTTATCTAAAACAATCAGGGCGGGTGTTCCCGAATCTTTTGCCACTCTTATGATGTTATGCCAGTTTTCCATTGACTTTGGTGTGACTCGGGTAATGGGAAATAACACTACGGCAGCTAAAGATTCTTGAGAGGTTTCAATATGTGCAATTTCGTTATCATTGAATTTGAATATCATGGGATTCCTTCTGAAGCTCCTTGAAATATGCCAACACACCAACTCGAGTATCGCGAAAGTGAATGGAATTAAGAAGCCTATCACGTACAAAATTCTTTTGAAGAATTTCATATTGAGACATCTTAAGTTTGTTGACCTTCAATAACTCGAGTAGACCATACGATCTGAATATAGATTCTGCTAACTCTCGTAATGAAATTACTTCTCCGTGGTTTATCTGATGTACGCCATAACAATTTAACTCCAACAAAAGTTGAAGTGCAGCAAGATCATCATTAATGTGATGATATTCTCTTAGTTGTGCTCCACTCGACATTTCAAACGATATCTTCCGCATAAGAGCATTGTATATCTGGCCCAAAAACATGTGATTATGTAAGCGATTTCCACCATACCAAGTATGAATTTGCAAATGCAATGAGTTTCTATCAAGTTTTGAATTCAACAAATATTCAAAATACTTCCGTTTTGAAAACAGATAGGGATTGGAATTCGAAATTTCTAAGTTATTCTCCATTATCGTGCCAAAAGTTACCAGTTTTATCCCACTTTGTTGAGAATATAAATTGAGATTCAAAGGTAGATGGTAATTTGCATCCAATAACTTTGAGAATTCTAATTGTGGATTTACAATTCCGGATGTATTTATGATTAAATCTGGTCTTACCGTTAAATTCTCAAAGTAGTTACTGATTAGTTCGCCAGCATTTTTTTTACACCAGAGACGCGCCACTTCGCTTCCAACAATATGAATTTTACTTCCTCCAAAATATCTCTGCGCTGCCAAAGATAAATTGCCGTGGCCTCCAATAAGTAAAATCATTACACAATCATATTCAGTATGAATAGGATTCAGTTTCGGCTCGCTAACATGTGTTACTTCGCACCTTGCTTCTTGGTACCTTTGACAGCAAAGAGCTATATGGGTGAGACTTCACAAGATATACAGACGGAAGCTGCTCCAAGGCCATGTGTTCGCCGAATTAGTCAAAGCAATGTTTAACACACCCCACAAGTCTTGGCTATTATTGTCGCATGCGTATTGCCGTTATCCCTGCTAGAGGGGGCAGTAAACGAATTCCTAGAAAGAACATTCGTAACTTTGCTGGCATGCCTATGATTGCTCATTCGATTGGCCTCTTAAAGGAAACGCAGGTATTTGATCGAATTATAGTTTCGACAGATGATGAGGAAATCTCGAATGTTGCTAAACATTTTGGAGCTGAAATTCCTTTTATTCGTGATTCATCCATATCTGATGATTACAGTGGCCTTCAGGAAGTAGTTGCCGATGCCTGTACCCAATTGCACCACGACCTTGATTTAACAGATCAAGTAACTTGTGTGCTCCCGTGCACTCCACTGTTAAAAAGAGACGACATATTAAAGTTCTTGAGAATCAGTGATAAGAATCCTGAGAGCTTTGTTTTTCCGATTACCCCACTTCGGATTAATCCAGATCGGGCGTTAGTCAGAAAACACGAACAGACTTTTGAGTTTAAATTCCCAGAATTTAGATTTCGTAGAACACAAGATTTTGAACAGCTTTACATGGATTCGGGGCAATTCTATATTGCGAGTGCTTCAAACTGGATTTCGAATAATCTAGATGATTTCAAGTGTGAGCCTATGGAGCCATGGAAAACTGTTGATATTGACAACTTTGAGGACTGGAACTTCGCTGAACGGTTGTTCCTGTTGTCTCGTCAGGAGATTGCCGGTGGAGAAAAATGAGAATTGGAGATATTGAGGTAGGTGAAGGACATAACACTTTCGTAATCGCAGAAATGTCTGGAAATCACGGTGGAAGTTTAGATAGAGCGATTGAGATTATTCAAGCAATCAAACGTTCAGGGGTAGATGCAGTCAAACTACAGACTTATACCGCCGACACCATCACTTTAAATAGCCGGTCGACAGATTTTTTGCTACCCGCCGAGAGTGAATGGAGTTCTTATGAGACGCTTTATGAGTTATACAGCGACGCCTATACCCCTTGGGAATGGCACGCGGAATTATTTAAAGTCGCAAGAAGTTTAAATCTGGAGATTTTTTCAAGCCCATTTGATGAGACTGCAGTCGATTTTTTGGAGAGTTTAGATGTCGCTGCTTATAAAATAGCATCCCCCGAAATTAACCATATACCCCTTCTGAAGAAGGTGGCATCGACTCATAAACCTGTAATTATCTCAACTGGTTTGGCGGAGCTCGAGGATATCGATAGAGCGGTATATACCCTTAAAGAGTTTGGTTCAGGCGAGGTTGCTATATTGAAGTGCACAACTCAATATCCTACATCTCTAGAAAACTTAAACCTAAAAAACATTCCATTCCTTGGGCAAAGATATGGAGTTCCGGTTGGACTATCAGATCACTCAGTTGGAAATCTAGCTGCAATTCTAGCGGTTGCAACCGGTGCTAGCATTGTGGAAAAGCACTTTACCCTTAATGACAACATTCAAACAGTAGACTCTTTTTTTTCATCAGGAGAAGATGAATTTGCTGAATTAATCAAGGAAATTCGAAAATCGGAGATGGCTTTAGGCTCTCATGAATATAAAATTCCTGATTTTTCGTACAGAGAACTAACCTCCCGAAGATCAATCTATGCTTCGATGCCTATCAAAAAAGGAGAAGTGTTCACAACGAGTAACCTAAAATGTGTGCGACCCGGGCATGGACTTAGTCCTATTTTTTATGATGAGCTTATTGGATTGATCTCTAATCGAGATATCGAATTTGGAGAGAGAATATCACTCTCTGACCTAAAAGAATAAACCCGTGTTTATCGAGATTTTAACCGGTGGTTCCCAGGAACACGGTTTCGGCCATATAAGAAGAAGTAGTGTACTTGCTAGTTATCTCTCATCTTTTGGACACATTGTTCGTCAACGTGACATAACTAATTCGATGTCAAAGACCAAAAAGGATTTAAATATGCCTCATGTCGCCTGTCGGATTATAGATTTGCCACCAAAGCTAGAGAGTTACTTTGAAGAGAGTATGGGTTCGCAGGGTATTCTAGTCTCACTTGACGGAAGAAAAGTTCAAAGTGATTTGAACTTCACTATCTATCAGCATTCTGACTCTAAGTCGATTCAAAATCATGTCGGTTACGAGTATGCAATCATTTCTGATGAATTCCTTCGGTATCGTAAACCTACTTTCGGTGCTACAATGGATTTTGAAAATGTTTGTGTTTGTCTGGGTGGAGGTGATGTCTTAGGGCAAGGCCCAATAATTTCAGAACAACTCAACTCACGTGGCTTTAGTGTCACACTCATATCTGGTCCGTACGTTAGTAACCAAATTGACAGCGACAACGTGTCATTCAATATAATTAGGGAGCCAGGAAATGTTGCTGAGATTTTCCAAAACTCAGATTGGATTGTTACGAATGCTGGAGGCACATTGTTCGAGGCTCTTTGTCTGGGAAAACCAGTAGTTAGCTGTCCGCAAACTGCTGAAGAGGAAGTGATTGGGCAGGATTTGCTTAATAGAGGAGCACTAATGGGATTGGGAATTGAAAGTGCTATCAGTCCTAAATTTTCCTTAAGCAATGAATCAGTTGAGTTGGCGATGAGGACTATTGATGGCCTAGGTAAAAGTAGAATCAGATTCATGATTGAAGAGGCAATGGACTTTGCGTAATGAGTGGATAGCATTTATGCCAGCAGGGATATGGCAGAAAAAGTCTATTTTGATTGCCCAAAATTTGGGATACAAGGTGATTGCAATAGATTCTGACCCGAGCGCTGAAGGTCTTCTGGTTAGCGATGATTCAATTCTACTGACTGAACTTGATTGTTTATCTCTAGTATCTGCTTTGAGAAGTAAAGATCTTCAAATTGTTGCTGCGTTAAGTATCGCTTCTGATGTTGGAGTTATACCCTGCTCGCGCATTCGGGAAGGCTTTCAACTTACAGGTATGTACCCTCAGGAAGCAGAATTATTCACATACAAACATCTACAACGCGAACGCTGGCTGACGGAAGGAATTCCAGGCCCTAAATGGCTCAAAGTAGCTCGCGGTGATGACTATTCAAGTATATTGCGGTCCTTAGAGTTTCCATTAATAGTGAAACCGAGTGATTCTTCTGGTAGTCGAGGGGTAACGAAAGTCGAAGATTTGGAAAGTCTCAACTCTGCTCTAGATGAAGCCTTTAGCTTCTCTCGTCTTGGTATTGCGATTGCAGAAGAATTCATGACTGGTACGGAGTTTACCGTAGAGGTGTTTTGTTCAAACTTTGAGTGTCACATCATCATGATAACGCAGAAAGTAAAAGTGCCTGGTACGGATGACACGATTGCCAGGGAATTATTCAATCCAACTCTTGAAAGTGAATTAGAATTGAAAATCTCAGAAACTGTTAAAAGTGCTTTCAATTCATTAAATTACAGGAATGGGCCTGGACACGCTGAGATAATTTTAAAGGAGGATGGAAAGGTTGGGATGGTCGAGGTCGCAGCACGAGGGGGTGGCTTTCTAATTTTTGATGAAATGATTCCACGCTCCTCCGGAATAGACATAAGCCGACTCACAATTGAGTCGGAGCTTGGGAAAAACATTAAGGTCCCGAGGCGGAAAGATAACAAGTCAATTCTTCGGTTCATTGAATCTCGCAAGGGTGTGGTTCGGAGTATCTCTACTCCATTAGAGGTTGACTTGCCCAATGAGTTGTTAATTCGTCCACTGGTTAATGTGGGTCAGACACTTAGAGATCCGATTAGCGACGGAGATCGAATGTGTGCAATTCTTGCCACATCTAAGGACTTAAAAGGAGCTCACGAATTGGTCTTATGGGCAATAGAAAACATAGAAATAATCGTCACATGAGATTTATTGACACGCATCTACACTTGGATCCCAATTCACAGGATTCGCTAGGTGAGCAAATTAAAAAAATTCATGGCGATTTGTCAGCGTTAGGAGGCGAACATGGAATCGTCATACACCTAGATTGGCAAAAGTTTGGTAAGAAAGAAATCGCTAATGAAGTTAAGAAGTTTGAAAATCTGTCTGCGTATGTGAACATAACACCTGGCTCCAGAGGAACTACTCGTGAATTGTACTATTCAGTACACTCCCTGGGTTACCAAGGGCTCAAATTACACCCCAGATTTAACAATATTAATCTAGAGTCTAAAGATACGGCTTTGCTTTGCCAAGAAGCAGGAAATCTTGGTATCCCTGTTCTGATTTGTGCGTTCATTGACGGAAAAAACTTGAAACACGGAATTCTTCCACAACATTTTGCTGCTTTGGCAGAGAAATGTTACGGCACTAATTTTATTTGGGCTCACATGGGTGGTTATAAAGTTTTGGATTTCCTTTTTTTGGGAAAGCCTCTACCTAATGTTTTTATGGATTTTTCATTTACATTACAATACTTTCAAGGCTCCAGCGTGATACAAGATGTTGTGTACGCAATGCGAAACATGAAATTTGAACGGATATTCTACGGTTCTGATTACCCAGATAGACCTATGGGAGAGGCTCTTAAGATAGCCATTGACACACTTCGTAGCAATGCTATTTCAGATAACGAACTGGATAAGCTTTTTTTTGCAAATGCTTCAAAACATCTGAGTATATGATGGACAGCTTCGAAGAAATTGGCACTTTCTACAACTCAAATTTTCAAGAATTTGGATCAGATGTTAGATCTGTTGGATGGTCAACAGTTGAAAGTCAGAAACTTAGATACCAAATTCTTTTAAGTGGAGAAGATCTGCGCGGTAAGAGTATTCTTGACTTAGGGTGCGGGACAGGGGCACTTATCCCGATAATCAATGCGCAGGTAGGAGACGATTTTCGATACATAGGAGTTGATGTAGCTAGTAGCTTTATATCTTACTGTAGAGAACAATTCTCTCAGAAAAATATGGAATTCATCGAGGGAAATTTTTTGGAGATACAGTTGCCTGAGGTCGACTACGTAATTGCTTCGGGTGTATTTACCCTAAAGGTTCAAGGCATGGTGGAATATGCGGAACAGTGTTTAAGCAAAATGTTCAGACTCTCTCGTATAGCGTGTGCAGCTAACTATTTAAGCGCTCGCGCTGATTATGAGCTTGAAAAAAACTTGCATTACAACCCAACTACTGTTCTTAAAACCGCCCTGCAACTGTCAAATAATGTCACACTAATCCACGGCACTCCAAAATTTGAGTTTTCGGTTATAATTCGGAAATGAGGCCTGACTTTATAGATGCTGCCACCTTAATCATAGATTTTTGTAAAGCTAATAGAGTTTCAACGACAGAGGTCGCAGATGCACTTGGCAAAAAGGGGGTCCTCAAAGGTGTTAAGCCTTTAAATGAGCACCACTACGTAGTTGGAAAAGTCTTTCCTGTGTTTACATCTTTTGGATCCAATTACGAAGTCCATGAACAAATTCGAGAGGTTCATTCGGGAGATGTAGTCTTAATCTTTACCCACGAATGTGAAGATCTCGCGGTCATTGGTGAAGTAGTTGCTAAATACCTATTACTCTACAAAGGTGCGGGGGCAGTTGTCGTCTCGGGCATGGTGCGCGATGCGTCGCGACTGCGACGGGACAACTACCCTATATGGTGTGAGGATTCTACCCCTCTTGGATGCAATAACTTGAAGCAGGATAGACAATTTCCAGAGGCACTCGAACAAGAAATGAGAAGCCGTTTTGAAGGGGGAATTGCAATTTGCGATGATGGAGGGGTCACTGTGATTGAACGAAATGTAGTAAACGAAAATACCCTCGCGGCGTTACATAGAATTGAAATTCAAGAGGATATCTGGGCATTCTGTCTTAATACACTGAAGTGGGACACTAAGAAAATAGTGTGTGATCGTGCATATTTGAATGAACCCCAACTGTTTTCTAGTGCCCAAATCGAAGCTCTGCGATTCTTAAAGGAAGAGTGACTCTCGAAATGCCATGCGGCCCAGCCCCTAATAGAAGATTGTTGGCGCTAAACTTTCCTTCAAACGTACTGGAGTAAATCTTGAACAAACAAGAGCTTTTTTGGTACAGCGAATATGCGGATAAATACATAGTTAGAAATTCGCACTTCGATGTTGCCCAAGGAATTGCTGCATGGAAAAAAATGCTGTCTGGAGTCCATAACCTCGATTCTATCCTGGAACTAGGATGCAATATAGGAAGAAACTTGGATTCACTCAAAGCTATCTATCCAGAAGCTGGGCTTTCAATTGTTGAAATCAGCCCTAAGGCATTCGAAATTGTGACTTCAAAGTTTACTTTTGATTTCGCAGAAAATAATTCGATTGCAAGTGCAAACTTGCCCTCGGACCGGTTCGATTTAGTTTTTACTTCCGGTGTACTGATTCATATTGCTCCCGAAGATCTTCTAGGCGTAATGGAAAGAATGTACGAATGGTCAAGTAGATACATTCTAATCTGTGAAATGTTCAGTAGAGTGCCACGTACTGTTCACTACAACGGTTCAGATGATCTACTTTTTACTCGAGATTTTGGGCGCCACTTTTTAGAGAATTTCAACTGCAAAGTTGTCGACTATGGTTTCCTATGGGGTCACTTTTTTGATTCGGCAGGTTTTGATGATGCCAATTACTGGGTATTTGAAAAGTAGAACCTTAGTGCGGTACTGTCTTCTCTGCCTGAATATGTCTACTCGGCCCAATACTATTTTTACTAGCGAAGGATTATGCCCAGCGTGCAGTCAATATGTTTCCCCAGAGAGCATCGATTGGTCAGAGAGGGAAAGCCAGTTAGAGGAGATCAAGGAATTTGGGCGAAAAAATAGCAGTTCCGGGTATGACTGTATCGTCGGGGTGAGCGGAGGAAAAGACAGCACGCTACAAGCACTGTTTGTGCGTGATAATCTCGGAATGAACCCTCTCCTGGTTTCACTAAATTACCCCCCTAATCAAATTTCAGACATGGGTGCACGGAATATCAGCAATCTAATCAACCTAGGTTTCGATTGCATAAACATTGGATGTTCTCCAACTATTTGGAAGAATCTTATGAAAGCTGCTTTCTATGAGTTTGGGAATTGGGCAAAATCAACGGAAATGGCACTCTTTAGTAGTGTCCCAAGACTTGCAATTTCTTTCCAAATTCCACTCATCTGGTGGGGCGAAAATGCAGCTGTGATGCTTGGTGACATGAAGATGGCTGGAAAGAATGCAAGTGACGGGAATCGTTTAAAGTACAGCAATACTTTAAATGGTGGGGATATAACCTGGATGTATAGTCTGGGTTATAAAGGTAACCAATTGATCCAGTACCAATATCCATCAGATGCCGACATGGCACGTGCAAACTTACGAATAGTCTTTATAGCACACTTTTGGAGAGATTTTACTCCTTTTACAAATGGGAACATAGCTGCATTGCGCGGAATAAATATCCGAACTCCTGATCCACAGAACGCAGATTGCTGGGGGACATCCATGTTAGATGAAGATTTCTATATTTTGAATATGATGATGAAATGGCTAAAATTTGGCTTTGGGAAAGCCAGCGATAACATTAATGAAGAAATCCGCGCTGGCCGAATCTCCAGAGATGAAGGCATTAAAGTAGTAGAGCAATTTGATGGGAAATGTCCTCCACACGTTATTGAGGCATTTTGTAACTACATTGGTATTTCAATTAAGGAATTCTGGATTGTGGTAGATAGATTTGTTAATAAGGACCTATTCACAAAATTATCTCAAGGAAACTACCAAAAAAAATTCAAAGTTGGAGAAAATCTTGATTAGTCCAAGAATTGCTATTGTTGATTATGGGGCTGGAAATATTAAATCCGTGCTGAACGCTCTGAAAAGAATCGATTTACACAACTCCATTCTGACCAAGAGTGCCTCAGAAATCGAAGCTGCCGATGCGCTGATTCTTCCAGGAGTCGGGGCCTTTGGACACTGCATGAAAAATCTAATGAAAAGTGGGTTAATCCCTTCACTAGAGAATTCCATTCTGAAAAAGAAGAAACCTTTACTAGGAATTTGTGTAGGAATGCAACTTTTGGCTGAATCCTCAGATGAGGATGGTTTTCATTCGGGGCTTGGATGGATTCCAGGACATGTCGAACAAATTCAACCTAAGGCTAAATTTAGGATTCCACACGTTGGATGGAATCAAGTCAGACTGGTACCTGGAGATGCTCTTTTTTCAAAAGTACAGGATGGTGCATTCTTTTATTTTGATCACTCTTACGCATACTCAGGATGCAACTCTTATGTCACTAGTACTGCTTCACACGGAATTGAGATCACCGCTTCAATCAAGCTAAGTAACATTCATGGTGTTCAATTCCATCCTGAGAAAAGTGACCGTAATGGATTGCGAGTTTTTAGAGCATTTGGAAATATATTTTCACGATGTTGAGCAAAAGAATTATTGGTGCTGTTCTTGTGAATAATGACCAAGTGATTCAGTCGAGAGAATTTGGAAATTATCTTCCTGTTGGGAATCCAGAAATTACCGTTGACTACTTCAATCGTTGGGGAGCAGATGAAATCCTTTTAATAGATGTATCTCGTACTAGACGAGGTTTAAACCCCAATTATCAACTTATTGAGAACTGTTCGGTTCTTTCTGGTGTTCCCATTGCATACGGAGGGGCTATTTCAAGTCTCGACATTGCGAGAAGTGTTTTCCTTGCTGGGGCAGACAAAATTGCAATTAATGCTTCCGCTTCAGCCCCGTTAATTAGGTCTATTTCAGAAAGTTTCGGGAGTCAAAGCGTAATCCTATCAATGGACATCCTAAAGGTAGGGGATTCCTATATGCTGTACAACTACTTGACTCGTGAGTGCTCTGGCCAAACTTTAGAGGAGTACATAGGCCTCTTGAATTCATGGGGTATTGGGGAAATTCTCCTTCAATTGGTCAACCGTGATGGGATAAAGAACGGATTCGATATTGAATTAATCAACAGAATTTCCGCTCATAGCGATGTGCCGATAATTGTTCTGGGTGGAGCTGGGAAAGCCGAACATTTCTCTGAACTCTTCGAGAATACTGAGGCTGAGGCTGGAGCAGCTGCTAACTACTTGCATTTCACCGAACACTCTATTGCAGTTCTAAAAAGTTTGCTAACCTCGGAGCAGATTATTCGAAATGACACTTTGATGAATTATACTAAACATGCTTTCAATGATTTCGATCGTTTAAAGAAATTGGATCAAGAAGATTTAGATGCACTTTACTACCAAAAAATAGTTGTGGAGAAGATTTAATGCAGGTTTGCACCAAATGTCTTTATCCTTCTAGTCACCCACTTGGAATAACCTTTAATGGTGAGGGAGTCTGTAGTGGCTGCCTGATTCATGAGGAGAAGTACGAAATAGATTGGGGAGATCGCGCACAGGAATTGAGGCGTTTATTGAAGGATTACAAATCTGATAGCAATTATGACTGTATCATCCCGGTGACTGGTGCGTCTGACTCCTTTTTCATTACGCACAAAATTAAGGTTGAATTTGGATTGAATCCACTACTTGTAACTTACAACAATCAATTTAACACATCTGTTGGCTTAAGGAATTTGGCTAGATTAAAAAATGAATTTGACTGTGACTTGATTACTATGTCTTTAAGTCCCGATCTTTTAAGAAAGATTAGTCGAGCTACTCTCGCAAAAGTCGGAAGTATCTACTGGCATTCGATTGCGGGACAAACTGTTTTTCCTGTGCGCATTGCTTGCAAGTTCAAAATTCCGTTGATTATTTGGGGTGCCCACCAAGGCTTAGACCAAGTTGGAATGTTTAGCCACCATGATCGCGTCGAAATGACTCGCAAGTACCGCAAGAATCACGATCTGATGGGTGTTGAAGCTGAAGACTTACTTGGTGGGTTCGACGAGATAGAAGAAAACGAGATAGCTCAATTTCGATATCCAGAGGATGAAGAGATTGCATCGGTGGGTGTCCGCGGAATTTTTCTGAATAATTACATGTTTTGGAACAGCCGAAAACAACATGAGCAAATGATAAGTAAATATAAATATGAAACTGACTACCAAACTCGCACATTCGATTATTACAATAATGTTAATTGCTGGAATTATTCTGATCTCCACGACTATATCAAACTCATCAAATGTGGATTTGGAAAAGTAGTTGACCACGCTTCGCGTGAAATCAGACTCAATCAGATGTCTAGAAATGAGGGGATAAACTTAATTCAAAATTACCTTCTAAAATATCCAGCAAATGAAGAGTTATATTTCCGCTGGTTAGGGGTAACGCGAGAGGCTTTTTACTATCTTCTGAATCAGTTTAGGAACCCAAACTATTGGATACGGACTCCGGAGCTAGATTGGAAATACCTTGATAAATCTGGATATTTGAACCAAATTAATGGAATATCTCACTCTTCTAACGTCTTTAGCCAATTCACTCTAACTGAGCGAGGCATAAGTACTGACGATAACGATACGTACGTAATCTTTGGCAAAGGAACTGCATAGTTTTGAAGTGCTTCATAGCCTGTTTGGAAAATCAAAAACTTGACTACTCCATGGGCTAGAGTACGGGCACTTGATGTAGGAGACTTTTCCGCAGAGTGACTAGCTTAAGTATTTGGGTCTTGCTTAAAAGAGACATCATTCTTGAAATAAGGGTGTCTGGAGGCAGACCAATAGCACATCTGGGAAGCTAGCTCTTGCACCTAATCTCATTCAGACACGTCCAGGCATAAAGTGAGAATTACACTAGCCGTTTCCAAACATAAGGTAACTTTCTCTTAATAGCTGAATTTGGACAGGTAACATACTTATCCAGATTTTAGTTCCGTGACTAGTGTACTCATCTAAGATAGAGGCTAATCTCTTTGCAATTTCATACCGGCCATAAATTGGCAAATTTAGAATATCTAAGTCTTGAGCGTAACTTATTTTTTGTAAATCTGACAATGCACTCAATGAAAGCACTTTTGCGCTTTCCTTTTTATTCTTGTTAACGCAGGCTTGCCTTAAGTTCTTTATCAGTAGAAAACCCCAAGCTACGTTCGGATTAGAAACAGCACAAGCGTCAAAGTCCAAAAAACCAAATCCATGATTTCTATCAAATAAAACATTTCTTGGGTGCAAGTCGTAATGTGAATACTGAAGTTTGCTTGGGTGATTCAATCGTGTAAATAAGTCCAAGTCTTTGTTGATCGATGGCCACATGGATATCAGGTTTTCGTGAAATTCAACCATATCTAGTTCAACCCAAAGCCCAGAATCTTTTAAAGAATGCTTGATCGATTTCTGAGTTTGATGTGGTGCAGCCATGTATGAAGTGGACTGGTTTGTCGTGGGAATTTCGGCAAGCAATGAAAAAAGTTGACCAGTGGCTTCAAAAAAGTCGGCGAGATTATCTGGAGTTGGACCGAACAATTCTCCATCTAGATAAGTAAAAAGTGTGGTTATCTGCTTCTGAGTTCTCGAGACATACTCTTGATTGCAATTCTTTATTGGACTTGGAGTTCTGATTGTTTGATTCCCTAAGAAAAGAAGAATTTCGATGATCTCATTTAGCCTATTGAGTGATGCATTTTCCCAAAATTTCAAGGTGAATGAGCCTTCTTCTGTGACAACCTTCACATTGCGAGAGTTGATATCAAGAGAGCCATATGAATAAACACCCTGGACTTTACCTAAGCTGGGATAGAAATTTTTAATATGGGTTTGAACAGATAAATCTCTAACTTCTACCAATTCACTTGGTGCACTGCACACATTTGAAAAATAATCAGCTTCAAAATCTTTCAAAAAATACTCCTAGTGACGCCACCATCAATAACTATTGAAGAGCCAGTAATGTAGCTGGCATCATCAGATACTAAGAACCTGACAAGATTTCCAACTTCAAAAGGAAATGCGAATCTGCCTAATGGGATTTGGGAAAGGATTCTTTCTTGAATTTCTTCAGCTGTTACGCCTTGCCGTTCCGCTGAAGTTCTTATGAGGCTATCAAGTCGATCCGTAAGTATTCCTCCAAGGTAAACAACATTTACTGTTATTTTTGCAGGGGCATATTCGATTGAAATAGACTTTGCAAACGCGCTGATTCCAGCCCGAGCAGTTGCGGATAAGACCATTGCAGAACTTGGCTCAATCGCCACCGTTGAGCTTATGAAGATTACTCTTCCAAATTGTTTTGCCAGCATACTTGGGATCACATCTCGAACTACTCGAATTTGTCCAAGAAGATTTGTACGGAGAGCATGATCCCAATCATGATCTGTGGTCTCAAGTAAACTTTTCTGTGGTGGTCCACCAGCATTTGATATCAAAACATCAATCTCGCCAAAAGATTCCTCGTTTAAATATTTTCTTAACAGCAGATTGAATCTTGGATCGGAGACATCACCTTGAAATGTAAAAATATTACGATTAAGGGTGAGAATTTC
>Ga0172372_10002729_pt1 | contig 26512 bp, 14 predicted proteins | sample LakKiv5m_2_FD_114544 | JGI IMG/M metagenome (GOLD analysis project Ga0172372, IMG submission 114544) | Freshwater microbial communities from Kabuno Bay, South-Kivu, Congo - kab_092012_9.5m | ecosystem: Environmental > Aquatic > Freshwater > Lake | place: Democratic Republic of the Congo...
CGATAAGGGGAAAAGGCTATGGCAGTAGTTCAAATAAGTAAGATTCAAATCCGTCGTGATATTAAGGATGCTGAACCTCAAGATGATCTTCCTATTACACTTTCAGCAGGTGAAATGGCATGGTGTATTGATACAGATCAACTCTACATAGGAACCTATGCTGTCAGTGATCCTACAAATACATCCAATGTTGAAATATTAACTAAACAGAGTGATATCTTCACCATTGGTAGTTATGCTTATGGTCCAGTTAATACATTAGACAATGGTAGAAAACTTAGAACTATTCAGGATAGGCTTGATGATAGAGTAAATGCTAAATCATTTGACGTAAGAAGTGATGTAGATGAAAATCAAAGTCCTAGCATTAATAGAGCCATAGTTAGACTTTATAAAGAAACACTACAATCAGATGGCAGAGTTGATCTTAGAGCAGTTCTTGAATTTGGTCCTGGTATCTATAAACTCGAAGAACCCATATATGTTTACAGTTATACTAAAATTGTTGGTAGTGGACAAGGAAGAACAATTTTTCAATACACTGGAACAGGCAGTGCCTTTATCTTTGTAGATGATGAGGATGATACCAGTGGGTTTGGTAGATCAACTCAATGTAGAAATGTAAGCCTAAGTGAGTTTACTCTAGAAGTAGAAAATTCAAATACTACAGCATTTGACATGTTTTGTGTTAGAAATAGTGAATTTAAAAACTTAACACTAAAGAGTACTTGGGATAGAGATATCGGTGCTAATATTAGAACTACTAGTGTGGGTGTATTAATGGGAGTAAAGTCAGAACTGATTACTTGTGAATATAACGAATTTATTAATGTCAGTGTAGATAGTTTTAGACTAGGCATAAGTGCTAGAGGTGATATAGTTAATAATGTTATAAGAGATAGCAAGTTTCAAAGTAACGAAATCAGTATCAATTTTGGTTATTATAATGTCAACCCAAATATCATTCCTCCTGTTGGTGAACAATACGGTCCTAGAAATAACGTAATTAGCACTTGCAGTTTTTATCGTGTACAGAAACATGCTATAAAAGTTTGGCAAGGTTATGGTAATGTCAGTAGTAAAAATAATTTTAAGAGTGTAGGTAATAATCTAGGTGGTAACATTGAAGCAGCATTTGGACAAATAGAGTTTGATCAACCTAATAACCTAAGTGTAGATGACTTTAGTGATAGACATAAGGACTTGGGATTTTTAGGTCCTGATGCCTTAACTATAGTTCCATATATTAGTGAGGTTACTGGCCACGGTTTATATCAAAATAACTTTTCTTATTCTCTACCTATTACTTATAGTGCCAGTTTTACAAAATTATTTAGATTCCCTGTACCTAAAAGCTCGACCCCTAACGTGGGACCTTTAAGTTGCCAAATTGAAATTAACTATCTTTATCGTAGTAGTGCTAACGATATTAGTTATAGAAGATTAAGAAAGGGCACTTTAACATTATTGGTCGATATTAGAAACGATGATACTGCTTTACCAGATGTTGAAATTATAGATGATTACGACTATTTGGGGTTCGGACTTACGAAGGACTTGCCAGATAGAACAGATGAAGATTTATTTTTTGAATTCAGTGCAGATGCAGTACAGCAAAATAATCAATGGCAAGTTGAAGTATCATATAAGTATAATATCTCCTCGGCCAAAACTACATTTAACAGTAGTTTAGAACGAGGAACGATAATATATACCTATAGGATTCTTACATAATAGTCTTGTAATATTCAAAAAAATCTAGTAAAATACAACATGAACATAACTGTAGTAAAACGCAATGGCAGTCGAGAGCCTTTAGATCTCACAAAATGGCAAGCCCAAGTATCAAGAATATGTAATGGCATTGCTGATGTAAGTCAAAGTATGATAGAAATACGTAGTAATCCACATTTCTATGATGGAATCACTACCAGAGAGATTGATGAAATTACTCTGCGTGCCATCGTTGATCTAATTGATATAGAATCAAATCCAGATATTGGCAACACAAATTATCAATATGTAGCAGGTCGTCAACGATATCATATGCTGCGTAAGGACGTATATGGAAGCATGGAGATACCAAATTTATACGACATAGTAAAACGTAATGTTGCCACAGGATTATATACCAAAGAACTTTTAGAATGGTATACTGAGGCAGATTGGGGTAGAATGGAGGATATAATTGATCACGAAAAGGACTACCAATATAGCTATGCTGCCATTGAACAACTTATTGAGAAGTATCTTGTAAAAAATCGTAGCACTAAAGAAACCTACGAAACTCCACAGGTACGTTATATGGTAGCAGCAGCTACTATATTCCATAAGGAAGAACCTAATACTGCTCGTATGCGTTATATAAAGGAATATTACAATGCTGCCTCTGATGGTCTTTTCACTCTTGCTACTCCTGTGCTGGCTGGGCTTGGCACTCCAACTAAACAGTTTAGTAGTTGCGTTCTTATCCGTAGTGATGACGACCTTGATAGTATTTTTGCTAGTGGAGAGATGATGGCTAAGTATGCTAGCAAGAGAGCTGGTATAGGTTTGGAAATAGGACGCCTTAGACCATTAGGTAGTCCAATTAGGGGTGGAGAGATCATGCATACAGGCATGTTACCTTTCCTCAAAAAATGGTTCGGCGATTTAAGGAGTTGCAGTCAAGGTGGAATACGCAATGCTAGTGCCACTGTGTTTTATCCTATTTGGCATCATCAGTTTGATGATCTTATTGTGCTTAAAAACAATCAAGGAACCGAAGAGACAAGGGTACGACATATGGATTATGGGGTTGTGCTTTCGAGTTTCTTCTGGAGAAGATTCAGAGAACAAAAAGACATAACTTTTTTTGACCCAAATGAAGTTCCAGATCTCTATGAAGCATTTTATAGGGATGTTGAACTATTTGAAGAATTGTATGTTAAATACGAGAAGACACCAGGTCTACGCAAAAAGACTATAAGTGCCGAGGAAGTATTTAAGGGAGGCATACTCAAGGAAAGAACTGATACAGGACGAATTTACCTTGTGTTCATAGATAATGTAATAAATCAAGGACCATTCGATCCCCTTCATCATCCCATATACCAAAGTAACCTATGCTGTGAGATCCTGCTTCCTACACGCACATTCAAAAGACTTGAAGACCAAGAAGGCCGCATTGCTTTATGCACCTTGGGGTCCGTTAACTGGGGCTGCTTCCGCAACCCTGAGGATATGCGTCGTGCTTGCCGTATACTCCAGCGTAGCCTTTGTAACATTCTTGATTATCAAGATTACTTAAGCATACAGAGCAAGTTAAGCAATGATGAGATACAGCCATTAGGTATTGGTGTTACTAACTTGGCCTATTGGCATGCCAAACGTGGCCTAAAGTATGGTGACAAGGATGCTCTAGCAGAAGTTAAAAGTTGGATGGAACATCAAGCATTTTATCTAACAGAAGCCACAGTTGAATTAGCCAAAGAACGTGGACCATGTAAGGATAGTAGACTAACCTACTATGGCAGAGGCATATTCCCATGGGAACGTAGAGCCAAAGGTGTTAATGAACTAACAGACTTTACTCCAGAGTTAGATTGGGAACCACTTAGACAAAATATGATACAGTATGGTGTGCGTAATGCTACACTAATGGCCATTGCTCCTGTTGAATCCAGTAGTGTAGTAATCAATAGCACTAATGGTATAGAATTACCAATGAGTCTAATTAGTACTAAAGAATCAAAGGCAGGTAGTTTCACACAGGTGGTTCCAGAATATCACAAACTTAAAAACAAGTATCAACTAATGTGGGAACAAACAGACTGCGTTGGCTATATTAAAACAGCAGCAGTTCTAGCAGCCTATGTGGATCAAAGCATTAGTACAAATACATTTTATAGTCCCAAGCATTTTCCTGATCGTAAAGTACCTAGTACATTGATAGCGAAAAACCTTATGCAGGCACATATTTGGGGAATCAAAACATTCTATTATAGCCTAATAGACAAGCAAGGCGCCAAGGCAGATATTAAGTATACCAATGGTGCTCGCATAGAAAGTAAAATGAATTACACAGAGATAGAAATGGAGGAGGACTGCGATTCCTGTATATTATGAGCAAACAACAATACAACCTACACACAAAGACAGACTACTTACATCGTAAAATGTTTCTTGACCCAGCAGGTCCAGTGACCATACAACGATTTGAGGAAGTAAAATATAATAAAATAGCAGACTTTGAAAAGACAGCACGTGGTTTCTTTTGGGTGCCAGAAGAGATCAGCCTAGTTAAAGATGCTCAGGATTTTAAAGAAGCCAGCGAAGCAGTCAAACACATATTCACCAGTAATCTATTACGACAAACAGCATTGGATAGCCTACAAGGACGTGGCCCCAGTCAAATCTTTACTCCAGTAGTAAGTTTGCCTGAACTAGAAGCCCTAGTATATAATTGGACATTCTTCGAGACTAATATACATAGTCGAAGTTATAGTCATATTATTCGTAATATCTATAATGTGCCTAAAGATGTGTTCAATACCATACACGACACACAGGACATTGTGGATATGGCTGCTAGTGTAGGTCGATACTATGAGCAACTACATCAATTAAATTGCTTCAAAGAAACAGGCACAGAAGTTGCTGTAGACCATCATATCAAGGCAATTTGGTTAGCCCTTAATGCCAGTTATGCTCTTGAGGCACTACGCTTTATGGTAAGTTTTGCTACTAGCCTAGCCATGGTAGAAAATAAAATCTTTATTGGCAATGGCAATATTATCAGTCTTATCCTACAGGATGAATTATTACACAAGGGATGGACAGGCTGGTTAATCAATCAAGTAGTCAAGGAAGACCCAAGGTTTGCACAGGCTAAGGCCCAATGTGAAGCAGAAGTATATGCACTATATATGGATGTTATACGTGAAGAAAAGGCTTGGGCTGACTACTTGTTTAAACGTGGACCTGTTATTGGGCTCAATGCCAATATTTTAAAAGACTTTGTTGATTATACAGCAGTGTCAGCACTTAAGGAGATTGGTTTAAAATATACTACAAATATTAAAACCAATCCTATTCCATGGTTTAACAAGCATAGTGATACCAGTAAGAAGCAAACAGCATTACAGGAAAACGAATCAACTAATTACGTTATAGGCGTCATGAGTGACGCCATTGAATACGACAAACTACCAACTTTTTAGAGGTGAATATGAAAGCAATAGTATGGAGTAAGTACCATTGTACCTACTGTGATCAAGCCAAAACTCTTTTAGAGGTTAGCGGCTATGAAATTGAAGAACGTAAGATTGGTGATGGATATACTAAAGATGAACTATTAGAAGTAGTCCCCAATGCCAAATCAGTACCACAAATATTCGTTAACGATGAATATATTGGAGGTTATACGGAATTAACTAACTACCTAAATGGAAGAAATTAACATGTTATTAGAGAAAAAGTTTAAAGAAAATGAAGTAGTAAGTTTAAAACTTAGTAGTGGAGAGGAAATACTTGGTCGTTTCCTACGTGAGGATGATCGGTTTTTCTATGTGACTAAGCCTAGTGTTTTAATGGCTAACCAACAAGGTATGGGCATGGTTCCTTACATGTTTACAGTTAATCCAGATGAAGATTATGCTATAACAAAAACCAGTATTATTACATTATCACGCACAGATCACGATGTAGCCAATCAATATCTAAGCAAAACCTCAGGTATTGCCTTTAGTTAATACAGTTTTTATTCCAAAACCGTTCTAAATAAATACTTATATGAGCGGTTTGGAGTAAACCTCCAAGCAACTGCTGGAGGAAATAATGGCTAAGAGGATTCAGTTAAGAAGGGACATACGACAAAACTGGGAAGATATTAACCCTAAACTTGCTCAAGGTGAAATAGGTGTTGATCTTTCATTAAAAAACTTCAAAATTGGTGATGGAACAAGCACCTGGAATGACCTAGATTATGCTATTATTACTGGCAAATTAGGTCGAGTAAATGAAGATACTTACATAGAAACAGGTGATGACAGTAACAATCCTGACGCTATCTATTTTGTCAATAATGGCGATATCACTGTTGAACTTACCCCAGAATTAAAAAGAGTATTTGTAGCCACATTATTTGATAATAATGAGGCAGATCCGATATCCAGCACCAGTCCTACTACAGGTATGGTAGTAGTAAGAGGTGGTGTTGGTATCTCCGAAGATCTCAACGTAGGCGGCAATATAGATGCACTCGACCTGACTGTAAACGAAGCCACTATATTAAATAGAATTTTTGGTAACATTCAGGGAACATTGTTTGGTAATGTTGTTCTAACAGATACAAACCTTAATACTGCTGGAATTTATACCAGTAATGGTACAAGGATTTTAAGTCCTGGTACAGGTATTACACCACCTTTATTTACAGGTAACGTCAATGGTAATATCAATAGTACAGCCAGTAGTTTCGATCTTGTCACAATAAACGGTGGAGCAATAGATGGAACTATTATAGGTTCAACAACACCAGCAAACATGACTGGTGTCATTGTCACTGCTACTGATAAGTTTGTTGGTAAACTACAAGGTGACTTAATTGGTGATGTATATGCACAAAATGGTACTACTAAAATTATAGAAAATAGTGCAACAGGTAGTGCAGCAACATTTTATGGAACTCTGGTTGGTAATACAGCAGGTGACTTCAGAGGCGATATATTTGCAGAAGATAGCAGTAGAAAAGTATTCGAAAATGGTAGAGGAAATTTACCTAGTGATGCTAACTTTGAACATGCTGTATTTTTTGGTAATGTAGGCGGTAATATTTCCAGTGATGGTGTTAGTACATTTAGTAATATTGAAGTTAATGGTGGTAGAGTTGATAATACTCCCATAGGAAAAAATATACCTGCTGAGATAGTGGGCACTACAATAATTGCCACTGAAGTGTTTATTGGACAGTTTGAAGGTATTATAACAGGATCATCCACAGGAGATGTTCTCAGTGCCGAAGGTGTAAAGGTTTTAGAAAATGGCACTGATGGTACTAATGCATATTTTGTTGGCGATATAAAAACCAAAGATGGCGACACAACTATTTTAAATAGCGGATTAGGATGGATATCAACTGGTACATTGGTCAATAGCGGAAGTTTTGTAGTAGGACAAAAGTATATAGTTCAAACACAAGGTACACCGCCAACAGACTTTACACAAATTGGTTCTATTAGTAATACTGCTGGTACAATTTTTACAGCCACAGGCGTAGGTACCGGCAATGGAAAAGCCTACTTGGCAACATACTTGCCTGCTACATATACGGGCAATGTAACAGGTAATGTAACAGGTAATGTAACTGCAACAACAATATCCACTGCTACATTGACTAGTACAGAAAATGTTAGTTTGGGTGCTAACCTAGCAGTAGCAGGTGATGCTAATATTACTGGTAATATTAATGCTCAAAATTTTAATGTTACTGGAACTAGTGTAGCTATATCTGGAACTAAGTTTACTATTCAGTCTTCTACAGGTGATACAGACATTGCTGGAAATTTAACAGTAGGCGGAAATTTTGATCTTATTGGAGACTTAGATGTAAATGACGTAAATGCCAATAATATTACTGCTGTAGATATTAATGGTGTTACAGTTACTACTACTGGGAATATTTCAGTAGGCGACGATATTACCGTTACCAATGATCTAGCAGTAGGCGCAAATGCCAATATAACTGGTATAACATCAAGTGGTAGTTTTGTTGGTGATTTATTAGATATTGATAATATAAGAATTGACGGTAATACTATCTCAAGTACCTCAGGTGAAATTAAAATAACAACTGCTACTACTTCAGACTATTTAGATATAAGCAGTAGAACATTTAAAGTTACTTACAATAACACACAGTCTATCAGCGTATTTGACATGACTGGCAATTTAGCAGTAGATGGCGACTTAGATGTAACAGGTGATGCTAATATTACCGGTAATATCAATGCTCAAAACTTTACTCTTGACGGAACAACTTTAGCTATATCTGGAACAAAGTTTACTGTACAATCCTCTACAGGTGATACCAATATTGCCGGTGATCTTACAGTGGACGGAGACACTACCCTAAAGGGTGATCTTAATGTTCAAGGGTCATTAACTTATCTCAATACTACAAATACAGAAATAACTGATAATGTTATAATACTAAACAAAGGTGAAATTGGTGCAGGAGTAACTGCCGGCACCGCAGGTATTGAAATTGACAGAGGTACAGCAGATAATGCTTGGCTAAATTGGAATGAAACTGATGATATTTGGGAATTTGGTATCAATGGTGCTTTTGCTGATCTAAAAGTTTTAAACTTATTTGTTACAGGCGATGCTCAAATAGATGGTGATCTAGTTACTACTGGTGATATCACTATAAACGACTTATATGCTCAAAATATTAATATAACAGCCAATGCAAACATTGGTGCAGATATGCAAGTTACCGGCTTCAGTCAATTTACTGGAGATATGACAGCCGGTGACATCACAGCAGATAATATCACAGTTACAGTCAATGTAGATATAACAGGTACATTAGACGTTACAGGCTTAGCAACATTTGATTCAGTTGATATAAATGGTGGTAATATTGACGGCACTAAGATCGGTGAAACAACGCCCGATACAATTAAGGCCACAAATGTAGATGTAGATAATTTAAATATTAAAAATGCAGGTGAAATTAGGCTTAAGGAGACTACAGCAGCAGGGAATACCTACGTAGGATTAAAGGCACCTGATGCGTTTGTTAACAGTTATACCTTAACATTACCCGCTGTAAAAGGCATAGATGGTAATGTATTAGTCTTTAATGCCAACGGAGACAAACTTGAATTTGTCAGTGCTGACTTATTTGGTGGCGGGCAAGTAGCAGTAAGTGCAGATAATGGTGATGATATTAATGATGGTATCAATAAACCAGTTAAAACAATTAAACGTGCCCTACAAATAGCCAGCGGCCTAGTATATAATGCTAATGGCGGAGTTAACGGTAAACGTCTTGTTATTGCAGTGGCCAGTGGCGAGTACTATGAAGATAATCCTATAATTATTCCAGACAATGTTAGTGTAGTAGGTGCTGGACTACGTGCCTGTAATATTAGACCATTGAATAATGGTAAGGATATGCTACGAGTACGTAATGGTTGTTATTTTACAGAGATTACTTTTAGAGACGCTTTAAACGTAGACGGTAGGCCTGCATTTACTTTTAACTATGCAGTGGCATTTGATGATCCTGCAGATACATTTACCTCTAGAGTTGGATACACATATTTGCCTACAACTAAGCCCACTATTACTCAAAGCCCTTATGTACAAAATTGTAGTATTATTAGTTTCTTAGGTGGTAATGGTGTACTTGTAGATGGTAGAAAAGTTAAAGTACCTAACTTACCACTCAATGCAATTGAAGCAGAACTAACCAATAATACATTACCAGGTGTGCCTCAACAGGGCAAGTCAATGGTGGCCAATGCCTTTACTATGTTAAGTTTTGGTGGAACTGGGTGGCGTGTTATTAATGATGCATATGCACAAATTGTAAGTTGCTTTCAAATATTTTGCTTAAATGGCAGTTACTGTCAAAGCGGTGGATATTTAAGTATTACAAATAGTGCTACAAACTTTGGACAGTATGCTTTACGTGCTAGTGGATATAGCCCAAATGCTTTTGAATTTAATAGAGGCTTTATTATTACTACTAGCAGTTTTTTAGGCCAAGATGTTATTACTGCTATTGGCTTTAAAGAACTTCCAAATCCACATTATGTTACACGATTTAGAGATCCTACATACAAACAGGCCTATGACATAATCAACGCCTATAAAGATGAACTAGCAGCAGATTTAATAACTTGGATTAACACACAAATTACTAACAGTACTGCTCCATTTGATAGTACCTTTATATATAATCAAGCCAAATGCTTACGTGATGCTAAGATAGTTTTAGAGGCTGTGGCCTATGATACACTATCAGGTGGCAACAGTAAAATAATAGAAGCAGCACTAAGTTATTCAGAGGCAAACAGTATAACATTAAATTTCCAAAAAGAAGAAAACGTTGCTGCTTTTACTAGACTACGTGATATTACTTTACCTTATGTAACAGGCACAGGATTAAGTGCCACAGTAGAGGCCAAATTTGATCTTTTTATTAGTGTATTAGATGACCCAACTACAGCACCAGATATTATTGAAACTACCAATATAGGTGATATTACTGCCAATCATATCTTAACCAGTGTTAATGATATTGTAAATTTTGATTCTACAACTGTAGATGTAACCAATAATGTCATCGTTATACCAGGACATGGACTAACAAACATGGCCAAAGTTGTCTATAGTAACAATGGTAATAATGATATACCTGGACTGGATAATGAACAAACATATTATGTAGATCTTTTAAATGCTAATCAAATTAGATTATTCACAGATGAAAGTCAAAGTAAAATAGTTGATGTTTTGGGGTTAGGTACAGGTACTCATAGACTACTAAAAAATGTTAGAGAGTATTTTATTGATGAAGTGTTAACCTATCATAAAGTATTCCAAAAATTAACATTGCCTAGCAGCAGTTATACATTTACACCTGGTTTAGATATTAATGGCACAACATTAATTGGTGCTGTTACAGAATCAAATCATGCATATGTACTTAATTGGGACCCAACTACTAGAGAACTAATTGTAGCCATTGATGTTGCTGCTCAAAGTCCTGACTTTTTAGTTACCAGTATTATAGGGGGTGATCATAGCGGAACATCAATACCAGGTGGTATAACTCCTACCAGCGTAGTCAGTGTAAGTGACTACTATAGTGCTACATTTAAGGTAGGTAGTACGTTTGGCAGTGCTTTATTAGAGAATAAGATACAATTACCTGGTAAACAGATTTGGTTGCATAGACCCAGTATTTGTAATAGTAGTAGCCACACTTGGGAATATGCTGGTAGTGGTATTGACTATAATGCACTGCCTCAAAACGGTGGAACTACCAAAGTTGAATATCAACAGGTCAGTGATTTACCAGGTCGTGTATATACATCAGGTACTAACGAATTAGGTGACTTCCTAGTTGGTGACTTTATTAAGGCAGAAAATAAAACTGGTAATGTAACATTTACTAATACTGTTAGTATTGGTGAATTGGACGCATTGAAATTAAGCATAAATGATATTGTTATTGAAGAATTTAGTATAGATATTCAATTAGGTGACAGTGAACCAGGTGGTCCAAAAAATACAAGAATTAGTACACAAAAAGCAGTATACAGTTATATTCAAAATAAATTAAGTCCGTTTCTAGATAGATCAGTAACTACAAATAACGAAGCAGGTGCAATACCTCAACTTAATAGTTTGGGTCTATTGAATGCAGATATGATACCGCCAATTAGAAACTTCCTTGTATGGAAAACTAATGGTTATGGTAGTAGACTAACTTTAAAAGATACTGTACCATCCAGTAATGTGTTACCTGCTGATATTAGTACAGAAACATATAGTACAGTTGATATAATTTTAAATGATACACTAACTGCCAATGATCTTACCCTAGTAACTCAAACAAGTTCAGGAGCCTCAGGATATCTTGTAGGTAATGTTGTCAGTCAAAACGTAATAACAGTGGCTAGTATAAGTCAAACCTTTGATATACTGTTTGATACTAGCGGACCTTTAACTGTTAATGGTATAAGTTATACCTTGAATACCAACGTTGGTATTACAACAGTATCCAGCCCATTAACTAATCAAACATCAAACTATGTATTAAGTGAAGTTTCACCCAGTCAAATGTTGCTACTGGATACAACTGCAACTTATGATTTTACAGGGGTTGATCCAGTAACCGGAGCCATAACCAAAGCACAAGGTTATATTAATGATGTAGACTATCCTCCAACTGGTTTAGAACTTGGTGTTATTGCACAAGTAGATAATATTAATAAAATAAATGGTTCAGGATATGTAAACGGTGTATACAAGAATATAAGCCTAACTAATGTAACTGGTACTGGTACTGGAGCAATAGCAACAATAACCGTACTCAATGGTCAAGTGACTACAGTAGAAATGGTAATAGGTGGTGCTGGTTATACTGAAGGCAACTTATTAAGTGCTACACTACCATTACAATCAGGAGCCCCAGGCGGATTTAGTATACCAGTACTTAAAATAGAAAATAGATTACACATTGACAATGTGGGCGGGATAAAATTTAGTAATAACCAAGACCCAGACTTAAAGGATTATATTCAGGATGCTAATGCACCTTCTGCATCAATAAGTCAAACAGGCACAATAGAAATTACTTTTGATGCTAATAATGGAGTGAACTCAACTCCAGGTGTAGATACTATTACAATACCTAGTCATGGATTACTAGATGGTGATCCTGTGCTCTATGATCCTGTTGGACAAGTAGAAATAGGTGGATCATTACAAGGGCCACAAGCAAATACAGTATACTACGTAAAATATATAGATGTTAATACTATTCAATTATACACTAATTATACTTTATTAGCACAGGAAAGAGTAATATTATATAGTTCAGGTCAAGGTACTCAAAAACTTATTGTATCTAATATAGATTTAATTAATGATAGTATATTTTTAGCAGCACATGGATATTTAAAAGGTACTGCACTTAAGATTACTGGTACAGAACTACCTGTTGGATTTGATTCAGGTAAAATATATTATGTTGGATCCGTAACTACAAATAGTTTTACCTTGCATGATGACAAAATAGATGCAGATAATAGTTTTAATGGTGTTGTAACTGAGCCTAAAGATATACAAAATAAGCTACCAGGTACAATGACCTTTACGAAACTGAATATAAGAGTCGATGGTGCTATAAACACAAGTTCAAAACTTTATGCTAACTGGTCTGGACTCAGTGCCAATAATATTGCTGCCAATAACATTATTAGTGGTGTTATCAGCCCTAGTAGATTAGGTAGTTTAGCAGCAAATAATACTACATTCCTAAGAGGTGATAGTGTATATGCTCCCGTGGTACAAAATATCACCAAGCCAAATGATAGTGCGTTAACTATACTAGGTAATTTTACTACCAATGCTAATAATATAAGCGAGTATACAAATAGTGTAAGTTTAGATGTTGACGTAGTTGATGGATCAGAAGCAAGAGCAACACCTGGTGGGTTTCAATGGACTAACCTTGGTGTGGCGAGATTCAATAGAAGTCAATTTGAAGTAGGCACTAGCGGAGCAGTAGGACAGGTTACTATCAAACCGTTAGTAGTTAACGCTGGTTTATTCAATAATGCCAATGCATCTTATTATTTGGATAGTAGTAATCATACTGTACAACCTGTAAACAAAGGCGGAACTGGAATTAGTACATATACTCCAGGTGATATGTTATATGCCAGTACAAATAGTATATTAGATTTTGTGCAAATTGGTGATCCTTATAATGTATTACACGTTAGCGCAGCAGGTGATAAACCAGAATGGACAGATACATTAGTAATTTCAGGACTTACAGTTAATGGTGACCTAAATGTAGCAGGAGCAAAGAGCACACTAAATGCTTATGATATAAGGATGGACGACAATAATATTGAACTGGGCAGTGTTGATCCTGTGTTCAATAGAGAAGGAGTGATAAACTACACAGGTGGTGGTAGCTTAACTACAGAAGTAACTATTCCTCTATCAAATTTAGGTACGAAAAATCTTATTCCAGGTATGACAATTACCAAAGTAATTGTGGCAGGTCAACCAGGACAATTTGGTGCTGATAGTAAAATTTTAAGTGTTGATAGTGCTACACAGATTACTGTAATTGGTACTACGGTTCCAACTAGCGGTGAAGTAAGATTTAATGCAGGTGGCGCCTCAGATGATACAGCCGATAACGGTGGCTTAACAATAAAGAGTACGGTAAATAAGACATTGGCTTGGAAGAAGAATACGGGTGCTTGGACCAGTAGTGATAATATGGATTTAGCAGATACAAAAACTTATATGATAAACAATACTACAGTGTTAAGCGCAAATACAGTATTGGGTAAAGAATTAAGCAGTGATGCAGGCAAAATCATGACCAGTGGTAGCACTTGGATAAGAACTTTTGCCTTTATGGGAGTATAAAATGGCAGAAGCATTAGGAATATTAGGACAGATAGCCCCCGCAGATACGAATCTTACAGATTTGTACAGCGTGCCTTCGGGAACAATGGCTACTATAAGCAGTATCACTGTATGTAATAGGAGTACATCCTTAACTAATTTTAGGATCTCAGTAGCGAAGGCTAATGAATTAGATGCTACTAAACAATATATATTTTATGATCAAGAACTTGATGCAAATAGCACATTCACTGTAACTATTGGTATTACTCTAGGTCCTACAGATAAAATAAGAGTTAGAACAGCAACAGCAAACGTTCTAACATTTAATATATTTGGTATAGAGGTGAACTAATGGCACTAGGATCATCAAACCCAACAACTAACTTAACTAAAGTTAAGAATACTGCTGTTGATGTTAATACAGGCAACGCAGGTGCAGGTACTCAACGTGTAGTCATTGCCACAAACCAACCCACATTACCAGTTAGTCTTACAGGAGGTAGTGGGGATTTAGGTAATGTTAATATAAAACAAGTTTATGCAGAAGATGCAGCAGCAGTCAGTGGTGATAGTGTATTTGTTGCTGGTGTAGTCAGAGAAGATATTCTAGCAACAAGTACTAGTGCAAGTGGTAACTATACCACACTAAAAAGTAACAGTGTAGGAAGACTATATACCAGCACTACTATAGATGCAGCATTACCAGCAGGAACTGCTATAGTAGGTAAAACATACTTGACAGATGGCACAAGTGATGCCACTGTTAAAGCAGCAAGTACGGCAGCAGTAGCAACAGATACAGCATTAGTAGTAGCAGTAAGCCCAAATAATTCAGTAGCCGTCACACAAAGTACAGCAGCCAATTTAAAAGTTGAAGCCGCAATTGCTTCTGGTCAAACTTTAGGTACAGTTAGCACAGTTACTAGTCTAACACAACTTAACGGTACAAACATCAGTATGAAGGCGGCTAGTACTGCTGCACTGGCAACTGATACAAGTTTGGTTGTTGCTCTAAGTCCTAATAGTCCAATACCGGCCGGCACTAATAATATTGGTGACGTTGATATAGCCAGTGCCTTACCAGCAGGTACAAACACTATTGGTAAGGTAGACATTAATCAAGTATATACTGAAGATACAGCTAGCACTGGGGCAGAATCGTTACATTTGGCAGGTGCAATAAGACAGGATGTTTTGGTTAGCAGTGTAACTGATACTGGTGACTATGCTACACTTAAAGTTAATAGTGTAGGTAGGCTTTGGACTACAACTGCACTGGATACTGCATTACCAGTAGGTTCCAATACAATAGGTAAGGTTAATATTATAGCAGGTAGTACAGAGGCTAGTATTAAAGCAGGAAGTACATTACCTTCAAGTACTGACACTGCTATAGTTGTAACATTACGTGATCCAATCAGCACTAATTCAAGTGGCACCATTGGTAAACTTGGCGCAAATGATGGAGTAGACATTGGTGATGTAACCATCAATAATGCCACTTTGGCAGTAACACAATCAGGTACTTGGACTCTTAGCACCATCACTAGCATAGGAACAGCAAATTTAGCAGCAGATGACCTACATGATGGAGTAGCAGGAACAATTGTAGTAATGAACGGCGGGTTCGCTAATAGCACAGCACCAACAGCAGTAGCAGATGGTGATGCTGCGAGATTATGGACTACTCTAAACGGCGCACTACATATTGCTGATGCTGGTGGAAGTCTTACAGTAGATGCACCAGTAGGTACTCCTGTATTTGTGAGATTAAGTGATGGTACTAATGCTATATCTACCTTGCCAGTAAGTTTGGCCAGTGTACCTAGTCATCCAGTAACTAATGCAGGAACTTTTGCTGTACAGGTAGATGGTGCAGCATTAACAGCACTACAATTATTAGATGACGTAGTTGCTACAAATGGTAGCACTGCTCTAACTAAAGGTTACCATATAGCAGGCACAGATGGTATTAACGCAAGAATATTAAGCACAAATACAAGTGGGCATGTAAACATAGCAGATGGTGGTAATAGTATTAGTGTAGATGCACCAGTAGGTACTCCTGTATTTGTGAGATTAAGTGACGGAACAAACGCAATAGCAACGTTGCCAGTAAGTTTAGCCACTGTACCAAGTCATCCAGTAACTAATGCAGGAACTTTTGCTGTACAAGTAGATGGCGCAGCACTAACAGCATTACAATTATTAGATGATGCTGTTAGTACTGTAGGAAGTGCAGTACTAACTAAAGGTATACAGATAACTGGTACTGATGGCTCTGCGTCAAGAGCTATGGCAGTGACCACAAATGGCTTTGTAAAAATTGATGACGGTGGTGGTTCAATTACTATTGATGGTGGTGTTAACATCAATAGTAATACTACACAGATGAACTCAAACGCTAGTACTACTACCCTTGCTGCTAGTCTTATAATTAAGGCACTTGCAGGTAATTTATATATGTTAACTGGTTATAATGATAGTGCTTCTGGCCAGTTTATTCAAATTTTCAATTCAAGTAGTTTGCCAGCCAATGGAGTTGCCCCTGTTATTACATTTTATGTAGCACCAAAGAGTAATTTTAGTTTCGATTTTGGAGTATATGGTAGATATTTTGGAACAGGAATAGTAGTATGTAATTCAACAACAGTGGCAACCAAGACTATAGGATCTTCTGATTGTTGGTTTGATGCACAATATAAGTAAGGTAAAGACATGGCATTAATTATAACACCACCAAATCCAGGATTACAGGGATTGCCAGGACCACAAGGTGCTACTGGAGCAACAGGATCCACAGGATCCACAGGAGCACAAGGAACTACAGGAGCACAAGGAACTACAGGAGCACAAGGAACTACAGGAGCACAAGGAACTACAGGTTCTACAGGAGCAGCTGGTCCTAGCAATGTTATTAATAGTTCAGCTGTTACTACAGGTACATTTTATCCTGTACTTACAGCAGGAGCAGGTAATCAAACACCAAGTTATCGTTCAACTTTAAGCTATAATGCTGCTACTAATGTATTAAGTGTCACAGCAACAGCCGCAACATATGGTGATTTGGCAGAAAATTATGTTGCTGATTCTGTATATGAACCAGGAACTGTTCTTATGATAGGTGGTAGTAAAGAAGTAACTTTAGCCATAGATAATAGTAATAGAATTGCTGGTGTAGTAAGTACTAACCCATCCCATTTGATGAACGCTGATTGTGAAGGAGACCATGTTGTGGCTATTGCCCTTCAAGGTCGTATTCCTGTAAAGGTTGTTGGCCTTATTACAAAAGGAGATTTTTTAATAAGTGCAGGTAATGGATATGCTAAATCAATAAGTGTACTAGAACCAAAATACGGACAAGTAATAGGTATAGCATTACAAAGTTTTAATGGTATCCAAGGTGTAATTGAAGTAATGGTAGGGAAATAATAATAATAATGATACAAGGTATTCAAGGCATTCAAGGTTATGGCAAATCAATGTAGTCCAGCAGGTAGTGGTTTTGGCGGGGGAGGATTCCCTGGCGGCATAAACCCAAGTGATGTACAAGGTATTCAAGGTGTACAAGGATTACCTGGACCACAAGGATTACCAGGACCTCCAGGACCAAGTCCAGGTACAGCACCATTAGATCCTAATTGTAATAAACTTGGTTGGGCACCAATACGTGAATCTAACTCTAGTGGCGGTTTGGATGGGTGGAACTGGAAAGATATTGAAATAGATTACAGCGCACATATAGATGAGATCATATGTGAATTTCACCAGCACAATGTAACACATATTGCCATACTAAATGAATTAAGACGACTTGCTGATAATAGTGACATTATTAAGGTACATCAGGGAACTATTGCTGCGATGACAACAAAGATAGCAGGACATCAAGAAAGTATTGCTATGGATACTGTACGTATTAGAACAGTACAGGAACATATGCGGGTACTTGCTGATACCACAGGTATTACTACTCGTAGTCCATATGAATATTTGTATACCTATAGCAGTTTACGCAGTTTGGAAGTAGACAATCTCAGTGTAGCGGAAGCCATTAATGGATTTAATAGTTTGCCGGCACAAACATTGGCCAGCCCAGGACCTGGTCAAACACCACAACCCACCAGTCCATTAAGATGGGAAGGCACATGGGATGAGAAAGAAGAATATAAAGTTGATGACATTGTTTATTACGGTGAACAAGCATGGGTGGCACAAAGACCTAATGTAGGAGCACCACCTTCTGATAATAAAATATGGAAACAATTAACTGAAGAATTAGTTGCTGAGGCAGAAGAACCTAAAGAAGTTTGGAAAGGCACTTGGAGTAAAAATAAAAACTATCCTGCTGGAAGCATAGTTATGTATAAACCAGGATTAGAAAAAACCAGTATAGACACATTGGCTGATATTGCTTTTGCAACTATACCAGGAAAGATTTATAGGGCTGCTGAGAATATAGGCACTTATATACAAACTAAAGTACTACCCAGTGATGCTAGTCAATCAGACGGACATAAATGTTGGGTAGAAATTAGTTACTGTGCAGAACCAGATGTCTCCGAAACTATAAGATTGGCAAACGTAACTATACTAAGCAGTTCAGGTGATATAAGTTGTAGTGAAAATAAGATGGCTAGTCTAGAACTTGATGCTCATATTATTGTTGAACAAAAAAATAAAACTTTTGATATGCCTGATTTTGTAGAAATGTACAAAGGAACTTACTCATCTAGCGTTTATAGAGAAAGAGCAGAATCTATATTAGAATATTATATAACTAATAACAAATATACAATAAGTGATGCTTATGATATAGATGATTTTGTAGCAGAGTTTAAAAATGATAATGATCCAGTATTATACAAGGAACAAGCACAGTTAATTATTCCTTACTACACAACTAACAATGCTTACACAACAGAAAAAAATTATGACATAGATGATTTTGTACAGGAGTTCAAAGGTTCCAGACAAGCAGGCAGTTATAAGGCTAGGACACTGTCTATATTACCTTTATATACTTCAAATGATCCTTTTGGGGTGAGAAAGCCTTATGACATTGATGCTTTTGTCAATGAGTTTGCAGGCTCTAATGATCCTGTTGTATACAAAGGCAAGGCACAACAAATTTTACCATTATACAGTACCAATAATCCTTTTAGCATAGGAGGAGAGCAAGTACAAGTCGCACTAAATTATACAGTTACAGTAATAAATGATCAACCACCTCCGCCGCCATTTAGGCCTAATGTTGTACCACCTGTGTACTCAGTCAGTGCATCTGCTAATAGTATAGTAGAGGGTGATAGTGTAACATTTAGTATTAATGCTGATGTTCCTAATGGGACAGTATTATATTGGGTTAATACAGGTACTACTAAGACTCTAGATTTCTTTACAGGTACAGATAGCGATACTTTGTTTAATGCATATACTGCACCGGCTAGCCCACCAGTAAATCCGCTTGTAGGAGTTACTGGTTACAGAGCAGCTATATTAAATCAATATTCAGTGTGGGAACAAAATATCAATCAAGCAACTTTTGATAGGACCTATGCTGTAGACTTTCCAGTAACTGGTACATACATATTAACAGGTGCATGTGATGATCATGGATATGTTTATATAGATGATGTCGAAGTTGCACAATTACCTGGACATAAACAGACACAAACTAAAACGATACAAGTTTCAGAAGGTATAAGAAGAATAAGACTCATAGGTCAAAATTACAAAGGACCTGGAGCCTTTGCTCTAACTATAAAAGGTGGAGTCAGTGCTAATTCTGGTTCATTCATAGTAAACAACGGTACAGGTACTGTAACTTTACTTACTCGCAACGACGGTATCAATGAGGGAAGTGAAACTATTAAATTAGAAGTTAGACAAGACAGCCTAATAGGTACATTATTGACAACAAGTGCTGCTGTTACAGTAGTTGATGCTCCTACAACATACTCTATAGTGCCTAAATCTAGTAGTTTTAATGAAACTACAGTAAAACAAATGACACTGCAATCTAGTAACTTTTGGATTAATAACAATAGTGTACCTTCATTCATTAAAATAGATGATAAGTTAATAGTACAGGCCCCTGGTCGAAGTATTACAATGGTTGTATTTGATCCTGATACTCTTAATCTTTCTATAAAGAAGACATTTGACACTTGGGGAGGTGGTTATTATGATGATGATACAGGAACTTTTAGTGAATGGCAAGCCTTCAGTAACGAGTTAAGTGCAGTACCAAATGGTAAATTAGTTGCACTTATTGGATTTGATGCATTTCAACTAACCCCAGATATGAGACAATATCTTCAAAGTGCCTTCCAAGCAACAAGTAATTACACTTATTTAGGTCGAAATGCTGGTGCTAGAAACAGTTGGATATTTTTAGGCTATAAAGGTGGTCCTGTAATTTATGATAATGTAAGTAGTAGTAGGATAGATCCTTTAGTCTATAGTCATACTTTTAATTTATCTAATCGAATTGAACTTAGTGTATCAACTACAAATTTAGCAAATGGTACTACCCTTTATTACGATACAAGTAGTCCTAATGATTTTATTAATGGTAGCGGAAGTTTTGTTATACAAAATGGGTCTGGAAACATTAGCATACCTATAAAGCCTGATAATTTAAAAGAAGGTACAGAAAGTGTACTAATCAATATTAGAACAGGCAGTATAAGTGGGCCTATTGTACACACCAGTGACCCAATTTTTATTAATGATACTTCTGTACCAGCTCCAACTTATTCAATAACTCCAGTAAGAAGTACTGTGGAAGAAGGAGCAAGTATACAATTTAATATTACAACTACAGATATACCAAATGGTACTAAGTTGTTCTATACTACAATTATGCCTAACTCTATCAATAACAACGATTTAGGTTTAAGTGAGACAGGTTCAGTTACTATAAACAATAACTCAGGATCCATTACTGTGACTGCTAGAGCAGATACTTTAACAGAAGGCCCAGAATCATTTAAGATACAACTACGTAAAGATGGGTTGAATGGGCCTGTAGTAGCTATAAGTGTTGATGTGACTATATTAGATAGTAGTTTAGGAGGCAGTGATGAAGGCGGTGGGTACGATATCTCTTGGGTGTGGGTATATGGGGGTGCAAGTACAAATTATAATCCTGTAATCGGTCCTACTCAAGATTTACCTGGTGAATATAAAACAAACACCACTACTCCTATACAGATTTCAATGACTGGTGGACCACCAGGAGCAACTGTGGCTTTTACTAAAAAAGCCAATGCTAATGGTATGTTTGGTGCAGGATATATAGCGGGTACAGTACTAACTGGATCAGCAGTGCTTAATGCAAACGGTAGTTATACAGATGATCCTCAATTTTTTCCTACAGCTGGCATTGTAGAATATACATTTACTTTTTCAGCAGAATCAAAAATTACTAGAACAAGATATGGGTTGTATAGAAATCCAGATAGAGATGGACTAGCATATTGGACTAATCAAGCCATCAGAGAAAATCTAGATCCAAATAGTACATTTTTTAGGAGTATCTTTTTTACATCTGTTGGGGAAGCAGGTGGTGTAAGACATTTAACTAATGATAAAGAATTCGATGGAACCACAGGTTCTGGAGGAGGCTTTTATGATGATCCACCTAGCGGAGCACCTATTGTAACTAGATATGGATTGTATAGATGGCCTGATAGAGAAGGATTGGCCTATTGGGTCAACGAAAGTCTTGATAAAAGTTATATTGTAAATAGTACTTCATTTTATTCCATATTCTTTACATCAGCAGATAATGCTAATGAAACTAGACATTTGACCAATACTAAGCCCTTTGATGATACACACGCACCTAATGCACCAGAGTTCAGGGACCAACCTAGTGATTGGGCAGGCCCTGTAAGATACGGTTTATTTCAATATCCTGATCGTGCTAGTTTAAATTTTGCAACTAACTATGCGATCGCAAATAATCTAAGCCCAACCAGTATACAGTTTAGAACAGCATTTTTCATCTATATGAGTAGCCTAAATATAACTAGACATCTTACACAGGACAAGGCCTTTGATAACACTAACACAGGTGGAGGATTCTATGATTCACCACCAGGTTGGTATGGTGCTGATCGTTGGGGACTATATAGATATCCTGATCATGAGGGTCTTGGTTATTGGACAACTTCAACGTTAGATGAAAAAATAGATCCTAGTGGTATACAATTTAGAACAATGTTCTTTACTGCTGCAACCGTTGCAGGTGAAAGTAGACACTTAACACCCAATAAGATTTTTGACCCAACTAATAACGGTGGTGGTTTTAGAGCAGATCCACCAGGATGGAATCAAGGTGGCTCTGGAAATATAGATGGATTAACCTGTTCAAAGAAATTTATTATCGTTAGCACAAATAAAGTAAATGTGTTTAGATTGGTCAATGAAGATAAGAGTGAAATTAGCACTACTTTAGGCAATGTTGCTAACCTAACCTTCCATGCAGAAAAGAAGAAACCAAATCCAAATCTTACTGAGGTTGAGTTTAAAGGTTGTTGGGAGGATTGTACAATATACAAAACTCATGAAATGGTTTTACATAATGAAATAACATGGGTTGCAACTAAAGATAATACTGGTAATGAACCTAACTATGGATCAAGGTATTGGAAAGAACTTACTACAGAGCAAGCAGCATTTATTGATAATCCTCCAATATGGAAGGGTGCTTGGATCAATACAACAACATATCCAGAAAATAGTATTGTTAGTTATGATAATAAATCTTGGATAGCAAAGAATTATGTTGATATCACTGTGACTCCTCTGCCACCAGATCAAGCAACTAGTGATTGGCAAATTATTGATGACCCTAGTATATATTGTGAAATGCCAGAACCAGAAACACCAGATAAACCTATTAAAGAAGTGGAGCCTGAAATCCTTAATTTTACTGGAGAGTATGATCCAGAAAGACCATACAAACCGTATGACATAGTCAATGACCCAGATAGGCCACTTAATGATCTTGGATCATTAAGATATGCTATACTGCCTGAAATTATTGATATAACACCTATCCAACTAATTGTGACTAATGGCGTTGATCCTTTAGAACCAAGTGAATGGAGCCCAGACGAGCCATACGACGTAGGTGAAATAGTTGAAATTATACCTATAGATGACACAATACCAGATCGTATTCCTGATTACTTTGGTGATCCTACGGCTGTAAATGTAGTACCAACAATTAGTCCTGAACTATACCTAGCAGTAAGACCAGTAGGACCGGGAAATGCCAATAGTCCTAAGAATAATCCAGACAACTGGGCTAAACTTGTACCAGAATTAGGACCACCTGAAACAGTATATCCTAAGAATGCAATTATTCCTGTAAGAAATAGATTATTCATGGCGCTTGAACCTACTAGTCAAGTGCCAAAACTCAATCCTAATACAGGAACAAATCTAAGGCCAGCGGTGGTCAATATACCTGTAAATGCAAATACTGGGCAACCAGTTTGGGCTGAACTTGTACCTAATAGTCAAATACCTGTAAATTACGGTGAACAAAATAACTTTAATCCTGATGGTGCTAGCCTAAAGGGTGTCCCATTGAACAGTGCATATTGGAGACCTGCAAGAAAATTATTTAGGCGTGAATGGGATTGGAGAACATATTATTCTACTGATGATATTGTAAGTTTCTGTGGAGTATTATATAAGGCCATTGATAACTCAGTCGGAGCAGTTCCTCCTTATAACTTAGGCAATTTACTAGAAACTAGTACAAAATGGATTGAATTAACTGTGAGGGATTTAGAATAATGCCAGCCGTAAGTAGAAAAAATGGTGCAGATAAAATAAGTACTGGTCATCCTTGTACACCTGTCACTGTAACCAAAGAAGGTAGTTCAAATGTTTTTGCTAATAATATCGGAGTAGTTCGTCTAGGTGATCGTGAAAAACCACATACTTTTGGTCCTAATTATAGTAAAGGAAGACCACAGTGTAACGTAAATCATGCACTACCTTTGAGTAAGGCCAGTAGAACTGTGTTTGCTAATAATAAAGGAGTTGGGCGTATCGGAGATAGATATGGCAATGAACGATTAATTAGCGGCAGTCCTAATGTTTTTGCAGGGTAATAAATAAAGGTTTATTAAATACTGGTATATACACAAGGAAAATTATGTACGATATACCAGTAGTAAGTTGTTCAGTTTATACCGGAGTAAAGCCTTTACTAGAACTAAGACTACGTTATTTACACGATCGTTTTAACACAATAATTATAGCAGAAGCCGATTATACATTATCAGGCGAACCAAAAGAATTTACCTTACAACGTGACTTAGAAGAATTAGGTTTACTCAAAGACAATATTAAAATAGTTCAAATACGACGTAAGGACTTACCAAAAAAAGGTATTACATCAGATGAGAGGCATGACTACTTATTTGATTGTATGAAGCCTCACATTCCAGAAAATAGCATAGTATTTGTTACCTACGAAGATGAAATACCTCACTATCTTACTATAGATTATTATCGTAGCATAAGCTATAGTAGTCCTACACATAATATAAGATTGCCCTTGGCTCATCTAAGTGGACATAGTGGTTGGCAAATGCAGGCCAGTTCAGGATTAATTGTTCAAAATAGACAAGGATATGTTTGTCGTAGTCAGCATTTTGACCTATATTCTTTAAGTGATTTTCGTAGAGAAAAAAGCAGAAATGATAAATGGACTTGGGTGGACTTTCCTGGTATATATCTTTACGATGGTGGAGTAGTACAGGATGCTGGTTGGAAGTTTCAGATGATGGGTTCACGTGAAGATAAGTGGAAGATGTACGCAGATACAAACTTTTATAGTGAACATAGTAGGTTAGGTAGAGAATTAAGGAAGAAATTTATTAGTACATTTGTACCTTCAAATCATGGACAAGATGCATTGGCTGTACGAGATCACCATTTAATTCCTTACGATATCAGTAAACTACCAGAAATAATTAATTATAACGACCAATTACGTGAATTTTTCTTGCCTAATTTAGAAGGAAATGGTGAACCATTAGTTTTTAGTTACCCTCAAATGGGTAGTATCACAATGGGTACAAATAAGAAGCCTAGAATGTGGATTGTGGAGGATTTTTACGATGATCCAGATAGTGTACGTGAGTTTGCTCTAAACCAACATTACTTTGATGATCCTGGTTTTATAGGTAAACGTACAAGGCAACAATTTTTCTTTCCAGGGATGAAGGAAAAGTTTGAACAAGTTATGGGTATGCGTATTACCAATTGGGAAAGTCATGGCATGAATGGTAGATTCCAGCATAATGTAGCCGGTGAAAGTACTACATGGCATACTGATTTTCAAAAGTTTGCTGGACTAATTTATCTTACCCCAAACGCTCCATATAGTGCAGGCACAAGAATGGCAGCATTTAAAAAGAATCGTGTGCGCCATTGTAGTGATCCTAGGATCATGGATTGTTTTAATCAAATTACTTTCTTAGATGGAACTGATTATGAGGATGTGGATGTTGTAGGTAATGTATATAATCGCCTAGTCATTTATGATGGAGGACTTATTCATGCTGCTAAAGAATATTTTGGATACAATAAAGATAATTGTAGGCTATGGCACATGTTCTTTTTTGACGCAGAATAATCGTTTTTCTTTGACTATAGTACAATCTATGCTAAATTATGTACAAGGAGATTGATATGGATTCTAGTAGATTTAATGAGTTTAAGACCTTAATGGAAGGTATGCAGGACGATTTTGAAAAGTTTTACAATAAAGGCAATAATGCCGCTGGAACTCGTGTTCGTAAACACCTTCAAGAATTAGCCAAATTATGTAAAGAAGTTAGAAACCACGTTACAGAGGTCAAGACTTCACGTAAAGAAAGCAAAGATAAATAAATTTACAACCTTTAGGGGGTAGATTATGAAAAAGATTATACTAGGTTTAGCTCTAATAATGTTTAGTACCGGTGTAGATGCAGGTCCTTATCATGGACGTTGGCACCATTATCATAGGCATTGGGTTAGCCCACCTGCACATCATTGGGTTGCTCCATTGATTATTGGTGGTATTGCTGGTGCTGTAATAGCCAATCAAAGTAGTCAATCTCAGACAATAATAGTGGGTGAGAATCCTAAACCTAGTGTAGTCTATGATATGAATGCTGTTCCCTCATTGACTTGTCCATTAGGAACTATGCTCAGAGAGGAAAAAGGTTGGTTTAAAGACCAACACGGTCGTCCCATGTATGGATCCGTGTTTTCATGTCAATAGATCCAAAAATACAAGCCGATTCAGAAGATGATGAGGCTTGGTTATTGTTTC
>Ga0172372_10002731_pt1 | contig 26482 bp, 19 predicted proteins | sample LakKiv5m_2_FD_114544 | JGI IMG/M metagenome (GOLD analysis project Ga0172372, IMG submission 114544) | Freshwater microbial communities from Kabuno Bay, South-Kivu, Congo - kab_092012_9.5m | ecosystem: Environmental > Aquatic > Freshwater > Lake | place: Democratic Republic of the Congo...
CTTCCGACGGCATGAAGCTGTCGATCAACGTCATGGCCATGCTCATCGCCTTCACCGCCATGATCGCTGCCGCGAATTGGATCCTGTCCTCCATCCTCGCCCAGGTCGGCGTGACGTCGGCAGCCCCCATGCAGACCGTCCTCGGCTGGATCAATGCCCCCTTCGCCTGGGTCATGGGTGTCCCCTGGAAGGATTGCCAGACGGTCGGAACCATCCTCGGCGAACGGATCATCCTCAACGAGTTCGTCGGCTACCTGAAACTCTCCCAACTCGGCGACACCCTCGACCCGCGTTCGCGCGTCATCACCACCTACGCCCTCTGCGGCTTCGCCAACGTCGCCAGCATCGCCATCCAGATCGGCGGCATCGGCACCCTTGCGCCCTCCCGCCGACAGGACCTCGCCCGACTCGGCCTCCGATCCGTGATCGGAGGCCTCCTCGCCTGCTACCTCACCGCCACCGTGGCCGGACTGTTCTCCTGATCCCCACCTTCGAACGGGGCGGCGACGTCCTCGTCTCCCTTCTCCCAAAGCCCCTCCCGACGGCGATGAGGACATCGCCTCTCCATTTCATGGCCGGGGCGGCGACGTCCTCGTCTCCCTTCTCCCAAAGCCCCTCCGTCAGATCCCCAACTTCTGCAGTTCCCGATCCAGCAGCATCTGGAACTCCTGCAGATCCTCCTGCGACGGCCGATAGCCCCGCACCGGCGGCACCATCCCGAAGCGTCCCATCTGGTCGAGATACCACTGGGCGGATTGCCCATCGCTGAACTTCACGGTGCCGCTGGTGAGCGTGCCCGGGCGTGTGACCGTATCCACGGTGATTGAAACCCCGCCACCCAGCCCACCGGGCGTCGGGGCATCCATCGGAACCGCCGCGGCCGTCGGCGCGGGAGTGGCTTCGGGCGCCGGGGCGGGTGCCTTGGGCGGCTCCGGATCCTTCAGTTGGACCCGCAGGTCATCCACCAACAACCGCACCTCCATGTAGGTGCCCTTCAACCCGAAATCCTTCTCCAGCCGCTTCTGGAACTCCGACAGCTTCATCCCGTCCTCCAGCCATCGGCGTGCTTCCTGTGCCTGTGCCTCCGTCAATTGCATGGCCGCCACGTTAGGAACCCCCCGCCCCAACCGCAAGACACCGCACACAGGATTCAACCCGATGGCGAACTCCCAGAAACCAGTTCCAGCCTCCCAACGCCGGAGGCGTTGAAGCCACTAGCCCGGGGTGCGAAGCTACCCCGGGTCACGCGTCCCCAACCTGCCCTCAACCCCGGCAGGGGTTGCAGCCCCCAACCCTCACGCAGCCAACGACTGAGGCTGTGGATGAGAAGTTTCCTCTCCCCCAGCTCCCAGACTCCATCACCACTTCCGCTCGTGCTCGTACTCGTACTCAGCCCGCAGGGCGGTACTCGTACTCGAACGGATCAAACTTGATTTGGATCCCACGACTGGCTTCCGCGCGGAATCGAGTTCGAGTTCGAGTTCGAGTTCGAGTTCGAGGGCGACGCCATGAAGGCCGGGTGCCCCCACCCGGCGCGGAGGCAAGGAGGCCGATCTCTCATGATTCGAAACCGATCGACCCCGGCCCCCAACGCCAACGGCGTTGCGTCCCTCCAGCCCACGGGTTGGCCGAGGAACGTGGCCTACCCTGGGTCCACGCCCCACACCCCATGCAACCGCAACGCGGTTGTGGCCTTGTCCCAGAACATCCTTCCAAACCCAGCCTCCCAACGCCGGAGGCGTTGAAGCCACAGGCCCGGAGGGCCGGCAGAAAGTAGCCCAGCGCGTGAGCGCTGGGTTTCATCGCACGATGAAAAAGCCCCGGCAGGGGCGACAGTATACCATCGATTCGCATGGCTCCCCTTCGCCCCCGAGCCGCAGCCCCATCGGGATCGGGATCGGGATCGGGATCGGGATCGGGATCGGGATCGGGATCGGGATCGGGATCGAACCGCAGGCTCCACTTCGTTTTCGATTCCGATGGCGATACCGATCCCGATACCGACGCGTGCGGCAAAGGCAGCCGCCCGGGCTCCTCGACATGGCTCGCCGCGTCGAGCCGGCATGTTGCCGACGGGGAACCTGCTCGCGCCCGGGATCGACTCCGAGTCGGGCGCATCTTGCCCCTGCCACCGCAGGGCCGGGGTGGCGACGTCCTCGTTGCCGTTCCGAAGCCTTCCCGGGCGATGAGGACTTCGCCTCCCCGAAACCATTCCCCTTGAGGTGCGCTACCCTGCAGTCGCTCAGCGCCTCTGCCTCTCCGCGCGAGTCATTCTCCGTGATCGAACTGCATTGTTACGGCTGAGCCTGTGGATGAGAAGTTCCCTGCCCCCAGCTCCCAGACTCCATCACCACTTCCGCTCGTGCTCGTACTCAGCCCGCAGGGCGGTACTCGAACTCGAACGGATCAAACTTGATTTGGATCCCACGACTGGCTTCCGCGCGGACTCGAACTCGAGTTCGAGTTCGAGTTCGAGTTCGAGTTCGAGTTCGAGGCCGACGACATGAAGGCCGGGTGCCCCCACCCGGCGTCGCGGAACGAAATCCCAAGCCTCCCGATCCAACAATGCCCCACGCCCCCCAAACACCACCATGGTTATGCCACGGCTGAAGGTTCCCCCTTTTCCCGGGACATGTGTTGCTCCTAGTCTGCCGTCCAGTTCGCCCACCGCATGCTGCCACAGCTCAAACAAGCCGATGTCCGAGGTCCCGGGACGCCCTATCGCGTCTTCGTCTCGTATTCGCGGTACGATGCGGCCCTCGCCAAGGAGTTCCTGAAGCATCTCAAGGCAAGCGCCCGGACCGTCGGCAGTCCGTTCAAGCCCGAGGAGATATTCTTCGACCAGACGGAAATCATGGCCGGCGACGAGTGGGAGCGGATCATCCAACCCGCACTGGACGCATCCCATACGGTGTCATCCTGACCAGCAACAGTGAGTCACGCCTGCCAGAGGCCTTCCTGCGCCGATGCGTGTACCACCACGTCAACTTTCCCTCGGAGCCGCAGCTCCGGGAGATCATCCAGCGCCACCTGGGCCATGCCCCAGGACCAGACGCCGCCCTGGACGCGGGTGTCGAGTCGATCCTCAAGGCCCGGGGCAGCTCGCAACTGGAGAGGAAGCCCTCCACCTCCGAGATCATCGACTTCATGAAGGTGCTCGTGCACCGGGGCTGGACCCCGGGCCAGCCCTTCGGAACCGAACGTGTGCGGGAGTTGCTGGGCTGCCTGTTCAAGACGGAAGCAGACCTGCGCGCCGGCGAAACCCTGTTGAATCCCGCGAAGACCGCCTCCTGATCGGTCGTTCCGGCCTTCGTCCTCCCCGCCATGCCCTCGCCCCAACGCCCGAACTCGGACCCTTCGCTGGATCCACAGTCCGGTCTGTTGCAGGCGTGGCTCGAGCATCTCGGCAGTGAACGGTTCGAGGGACTTCGGGCCGGGCTGTCCGAGTGTGTCGCCGCCCACCGGGTGCTGCAGCACCTTCGAGAAGTCGGGCGCCTACCGCAGGATCCCCGCGAACAACTCGCCCTGCTCGCCCCGGTCCTTTGTTCCTCGGAGGAGGGACAAGCACGATACGACGCGCTGCTGAAGGCGTTTCTCGAACGCCGCGCCGATCCCGCAGTTCCGGCAGGCCAGGGCAATCCCGGAAAAGACGGAAAAGTCCAGACACCACCCACCTCCCCTGTCCGACCGATTCCGTGGGGTTGGATCCTGGCGGTGGCCGCCGTCGTTTGCGTGGTGGCTTGGACCAGCACGGAAGTGGCCCGGGTCCGTCGGAACGCTTCCACAGCATCCACCAATCCGCCGGTCGTCGTCCCTCCGCAGCCGGTGACCAATCGGTTCATCGCCCCGCCGCCCAATCCGGAGGCCATCCAAGGGCTCATCCCCAACACCACCTTCCGTTATCACACCAACGTCCTGGTCCGCGAGGTCCGCGCCGAGCGTCCGAGCGACTCCATCCTTCGTCGTGTGGCCCTGGGTTTGGGGCCGCTGGGATTGGTCATGCTGCTGGCAGCCTGGTGGCGGCGTTCCCGTCGGGACCTGTTCTTGCGTCAGGTCCGGACCGATCGCGAGATCCGGACCCAGGTGTTGGGGGATCCCGGGGGCACCCGCACCGCCGCGACCGGGACAGGACTTCGCTCCGTGGCCCGTCGACTCCGGCAACGGATCGCCGGAGACCGCCGCCAACTGGATCTCCGCCGAACGCTTGGGGCCACGATGCAGGCCGGCGGCGCGTTCTCACCCCGATTCTCGCAGGTTCGCACGACCCCGGAATACGTCGCCCTGATCGATGTCCGGCACACCTTCGACCTCAACGCGGACATCGCAGCCCGCTGGGTGGATCGTCTCCGCACGCTTGGGGTGTCGGTCGAAGCCTTTGCCTTCGATACGTCCCCCGCCGACGGATGCTGGCGGTGGAATCCGACCAACCCGGCCCTGAGAGCGGGACCCGGACTCCGTCCGCAGGCCGTAGCCGCCCAGTGCGCCGGCCGTCGCCTGCTGGTGTTTGCGACGGCAGACACCGGCACCGAAATGTTCACCGGAGCGCCCAAGACCTGGCTGAAACCGTTCCGGGAAATTCCCGAGAAGACCTGGTTCACCCCGACGCCCATCGAATCGTGGTCGGGGCCCGAAGCCACGGTCGCCGGCGATCTGGATTTCCTGCTGCTTCCGGCCATGACGGAGTCGCTGGAGACGCTGGCGGGCGGGCTGGCGTCCGGCGTGCCGGTCCTGTCCCTCGACCCACGACGGGCCCTGGGCTACCCGGCCATGCTTCGGACCTCGCCGGAGAATTGGGTGCACCGGCCGCAGGCCCCGCCGCAGGAGGTCACGAAGCGGCTGCTGGACCAACTCGCGGCCTACCTCGGGCCGGTCGGCTTTGAATGGCTCTCGGCCTGCGCGGTGTTCCCGGCGATCTCCCCGGCATTGACCCGATGGCTGGGACATCGCCTGGGAATCAGGGATGAACGCCGGGCGCTGCTCGAAGCAGCGCTGGCGTCCCTTCCGTTCTTCCGGCATGCGCACCTCCCCCCCTGGCTTCGACAGGAATTGCTGGCCGCGATGACCCCGCAGACCCGGGAACTCACGCGTGCAGCCATCGATGAGTGTCTGAACCGGGCGATCCCGGAAGGTGGGGCGCGGCTGCTGGAAGCGGGCTCCGCAGCCGGCCTGCTGGAACCGGTGCGAGCGTGGCTGCGGCAGGGCTCCGGCATCGCCCACGACCGCATCCTGCTGGATTTCCTGCAACGGGGGTCACTGACGCAACTGGCCTATCGCCTGCCCGACCGTCTGCGCCGCGCGCTGTTCCGGGATGCGCAGCCCGGGCTTGGCCTTCAGCCGGTTTGGGCTGCGTTGGGCATGCTCGCGACCATCGGGCTGCTCAGCGGGCATTGGTGGGTTCCCACGCAACGGGGTGCCGTGCAGGAGATCACCTTCACACCGACAAACTTTTTCACCACCCCCGCCTTCACAAACAGCCTGGGAATGGTGTTCGTGCCGGTGCGTGACGGCGGTACCAACTCCACATTTGAAGCCAGCGGGAATGCCATGGTTAAGGGTGTGAACGGGATCCCGACCCCCGAAAGCTTCGGATATACCACATTCTCATCAACAAACTCCGTTGTCTGGTTCAGCGCCTGGGAAACGCGGGTGCAGGACTACGCTGCCTACGCAGCTGCCAATCCCAAGGTGGACGGGAGCTGGAAGGACCCTTTTAACAAAGACATGCCAGTGACGCCGGGGCCGACGCATCCAGTGGTGAATGTCTCATGGATGGATGCCACCAACTTTTGCCATTGGCTGACGCTGAGGGAGTGGAAGGCTGGTCGGTTGCCTGGTGGATACCGGTATCGGTTGCCGACGGATTCGGAATGGAGCGCGGCCGTCGGGTTGAGCGAGGAGCTAGGCGAAACCCCCAAGAAACGGCACTTGAAAACGTTTGGATTGGTTTACCCGTGGGGACGCGCATGGCCGCCTCCGCCAGGAAGCGGCAATTTCTCAGATGCTGCGGCCGCCCGGGAGAGATTCGATGTCGGTTCGAAATTCCCTGACGGCTACAAAGACGGCTTTACGACTACGTCTCCAGCCGGTGTCTTTCGGAGCACTTCAAGCGGAATCTACGACCTGTCAGGGAATGTCTTGGAGTGGCTCGAAGACTGGTATGATGAAGACAAGAAATGGCGTGTCACACGGGGCGGTTCGTGGGTCAGCAACGATATGATCAGCTTGCTCTCATCATTTCGCACCTACGTCGTTCCCGACGGTCGCGACAACTTCACTGGCTTTCGCGTGGTGTTGGGGATGGATGAGTCTGCGCCCAAAGATGGAGTCCCACCAGCCGCCGCTGAACCTAAGTATTGAACCCCGCCAGGTGAGGACACCCGGCCTTCAGTGGAAGTCCCCAGTTCCCAGTCCCGTTTGAAGGCCGCGTGCCCCCACGCGGCGCATCCTTCAACCCACGCCTCAGCCTTAACCAGTCGCCCCCCACTCGCCTACTTCCCTGGCCATCTTCACCAGCGATTCCTTCAGGCAGAATGCACGACTCCAAAAGTGACTTTTCGGCTTGTGCAGGATCTGGAGGCCCGGGTTCAGGAGAAGTGCGGGCAGACTTTGGGCGAGTGGCGGATCCTCTTCGATGAGGAGAAGATTCCGATTGGGTCACGCTCAAGGATCGAGTTGGCACCGGCGGTCCCGGCGCGTGCGGCAGGGACTCCCATTTCCATGTTGCGTTGGCAGTATCCACGCTCAGAACAGACGGATGCAGGCCGACACAGACTCGCCCGACATCCATGGATTCGTTCCGATCTTCACGCCGCTGGAAGTCACCGCTGAGGAAGGCGCAGAACTCTGCCCCGGCCATCGCCTGCAGCGGGCAAACCCAGAGCAAAAGGCCAAGATCCTGGAGATTCTCCAGAGCCAACCAGATGGAGTTTTCCGGCAGGCCATGTTCGAGAGGCATCGCGTCCCAGATTCAGCGAAGCCGAATTCGGCGAAGTTCAAGCAACTGCCAGAAGGCCGGCATCGCTATTGGGTCATCGCTTTCGAGGGGTCTAATCGATGCATCCATGATCTCGAGCTCGCGCTGGCCCTGCTCCCGATGGAGATCCGTCTTGGATTGGCCTACATCAGGAGTCGGTCCGGGGTCTTCACGGGTTGGGGGAGCGTTGGGTCGCCGGACCGAGCTTGGGCCAGTCTGCTTCAGATCGAGCTGAGTGACGAACCAGCAAAGGTCACCCAAGAGGATGCCGACCAGTGCCGCCAGAACTATGCCGCCATCACCGGCAAGCCGGGTCCGCTGCCCCACGTCACGCACGCCATCGCTCGACTGCACCAGTTGGGCGCACTGCCCCGAAACTCCAGCCTGACCTTGCTCGGCCTGTTCGGTGTCATCGAGTGCATCGTCACCCATAACCCGTCACCCAACGACCCGACCGATTCTCTGAACCGACAAATCCGAAAGAAAGTCCCTATGCTCCAGCGCCGATTCTGGCCCCGGCCGGACCCATGGCCATTTCCGGGAATCATGGATGACGAGAAGCTTTGGAAGGAATTGTACACCCTCCGGAGCGATGTAGCCCACGGAGCCGACACCGCCGACCGACGCAAAAAATGGAACCTGAAGAACGTGCCGACGGTAATGGCCTATCTCCGAGCCACGGCACAGCAGCTGATCCTTGCTGCCTTTCGAGAACCCGAGTTTCTCCGCGACATCAAGGAATGCTGAACCAGCGTCGGCGGCGTTGTCTTCATCTGGTCGCTCGACAAGCGCTGCCTCGACGACCTTCGGAAGGCCTTTCCGTTGAAGCCATCTCCCACCGGATTGGCCGCCAACCGGGCGACGTGCGGTCACGGTTGCGTCGACTGGGTTTGATCAAGCACTAGCCCGCACGAGGGCCAGACAAGTCCACGTTCGGATCCACCCCCCCTCGGAAAGGGTCCGCATCCTTTTGCAAATCCTTCGCATTGACACTTCGCAAATCGTTCGCATCCTTGTCGACAGCATGCCGACGCACGATGGATTCAACACGGAACCAATCCTTGGATTGGCCACGTCGGACGCGCCCTTTCGGCCTGCGGGTGCAGGCCAGGACGGACGGCACGGCCCAATCCGTGTGTGGCCTGCCGTCCGTCCAACCCAACCCGGTCCAGTCCGCTGAACCCGGGATCACCTCCAAACCATCCACTCCCGGACAACCCCGGGAGACCCATCCGAAAACATCACGCAACATGAAGCATCCGTTCCGTTCCCTCCTCGCCGTCAGTCTTGGCGCGGCAACCCTTGCCCTGGTCGCTCCGGCCCACGCTGAGACCGCCGGATTCTACATCGGCATCGACACCCGCAATCCCCTCGCGTCCGGGGTCTACCGCAACCTTCCCAATCCCAACTTCAACCGCCTCACGTTCCTCTACGCCCACACCTACGAGTACGTGCCCGGACTGGCACCCGCGGGGGCCAATACCTTCGCGATCAATCACTATCACCCCATTGGAGCCTACTCCTACAGCGGGCCTACCAACGCGCCGGTGACGGAAGTGACCAGCGGCAACAACCGCATTCCGGAGGTGAGCAGCAGCCAGCCTCCCCTGACCCTGATCTCCGCGACCACGGGGCTCTTTGCGGGAAAACTGGTGAATGCCCGCACCGAGGAGCACTACAGCGACATGCGTTGGTGGGCGACGGACGACCTCAACCAGCCCACCCGCTACGGTCCGGGTTCACCAGAGTGGATCCTCTTCTATTCCAGCGCCGGCACGCGCACCAACAGCGTCAGCGGTGCCGTGGTCCACCTCGAACTCGTCAGCAAGACTGCTGGCCTGCACGTCGGTGCCACCAACGCCCTCGACATCGTCACCAACCCCGGTGACCGCCACAACCTTGGTGCCGGCGAGGCCATCCGCTTCACGCCCGTGTTCTGGGTCGATGGCAACGCCGGGGTCGGCACCTATTCCGCCACGTTCAAGCTGATCGATGTGAACACCGATGGCGGGCGCACCCCCTACGGTGAGTCCGGCCTGTTCACGCTCGACTTCAAGGTCGCGGCGGAACCCCAGATGACCATCGCTCCCGCAGTGCACCTGAACCTCCCGATCGTTACCGCCGGCCATGTCCTCGAAGGGGCAGAATCGATGGAAGGTCCGTGGAGTCCGGTAACCCTGCCGCATGGCACGCATAGCGGGGATCGCCAGACGGTCGCCCTGCCCGCCACTTCCAACATGCGGGTGTTCCGTCTCCGCAAGCTCTGACAGTTCCTTCGTCCCATTCATGCTCGGGACGAATCCAGCGCGGGCGGTGACCCTTGGCGGGAGGTCATTGTCCGCGCTCCTTCCTTTCCAACTCCGCAAGTCCGCAAGCCCACCAACGCCACGCATGCGCCGATCCCTTCCCATCCTCCCAGCCACGGCAGCGTGGCTCGTGTCCCTGCTCCCGCTCGGCAGCCTCCGCGCCCATGTCCACGTCCAGGTCGGGTACGCCGCCGAGGCGCTGGACCTGCACGTGCTGGACTATGAATCGGGACGTTTCACGGCGGCCGAGTATCCGTTCTACGTGGCCATTGCCGCACGACAACCGGTGCCGGCGGATCCCAGGTTCGAGCCCCTTCTGGGCCCCTCCGGTGGCTCGGCGTGGATCCTGCCCCAGAACGAGGTGGAAGGCCTTCTGAACCTCGGTCTCGGCACGTCCGGAATCCCTGCCGGCCTCTTCGCCGCCGACCGGATCCGACTCACGCTGGAACGGATGGAAGGTCCTGGACGCTTCTCCCTTTTCACCACGTCAGCGTTTGGTGCGCCCACCGCGCACATGACAACCGCCGACGGCATCGACCCGACCCGTGATTTCATCGTGATTCCCGCGGTGAATGGCCACATCCATGTGAACTGGGCCTTCACCCAACCCGGGACCTACAACATCGACTTCACCGCCATCGGCTCGCTCGCCGCCACCGGCCAAACCCTCCGCAGCCTGCCCACGCGCTACACGTTCCTCGTCGAAGGACCGGAGGCACCCACGCTCCGCGCACCGCGAATCCTGCCTGATTCCCGCATCGAACTACCTGTGCGCGCCACCTTGGGCGCGCGCGTCCGCATCCAGTCCAGCGACGACCTCCTGGGCTGGACCCACGTTGCCGAAACCATCGGCACCGGTGCCGACGTCCCCGTCGTCCTGCCGGCTTCCAACCAGCCCCAGACGTTCTTCCGCGCCGTGATCGACTGACCCAAGCCCTCATGCAAGTCACCTCCCTCCTCCATCAACAATCGGACACCAACTGCACCCAACCGGAGGCAGGTCCCAACCTCACGCTGGCCATCGTCGGATTCATCGCCATCGCGAACGCCTATCTGGTCGACTGGATCTGGATGAAGGGCGCGCAGGTGGCCGCGCTCAGCGCGCTCGCTGGAGCCATCCTGCTGGGGTTTCCGCTGCTCCTGAACTCCTTCCAAAGTCTTCGCCGCGGCGAGGTCGGCATCAACGAACTCGTCAGTCTCGCGTTCCTGGCCTCGTTCGGCAGCGGGGATTACCGCACCGCCGGACTGGTAGCCTTCTTCATGATCCTTGGCGAAGTCCTCGAAAGCCGCACCGCGGCAGGTGCCCGCGCCGCCATCGAATCCCTCCTCCGCCTGGCGCCCACCCGTGCCCGGCGCCTCGCCGACGACGGTTCTGAAGACGAGATCCCGGCCAGTGATCTCCGGCTTGGCGACCGCATCCGCATCCGACCCGGTGACAGCATCCCGGCAGACGGCGTCATCGTGACGGGCACGACTGCGATCAACCAGGCGCACCTTACGGGCGAATCCCTGCCGGTCGATCGCACGATTGGCGACGAGGTCTTTGCTGGATCCAGCAACCTCACGGGCGTGCTCGAAGTCCGCGTCACGCGCGCCGGCGAAGACACGACCCTCGGCAAGGTTCGGGAACTCATCCTCGCCGCCGAACAGACCAAGCTCCCGATCTCGCGACTCATCGACCAGTACGTTGGTTACTACACGCCTTTGGTGGTCGTCCTGGCGGCACTCGTGTGGGCCTTCACCCACGACCTCAACCGCGTCATCGCGACACTGGTTGTTTCCTGCCCCTGTGCCTTCGTCCTCGCCACACCCACGGCCATGGTTGCCGCCCTCGCGGCGGCCTCGCGCCTTGGGATCCTCGTCAAGAATGTCGCTGATCTCGAACTCGCCGGGCGGATCACCGCCTTTGTCTTCGACAAGACCGGCACCATCACGACCGGCCGGCTCACCGTAAGCCGGCTCCAACCCGTTGGGGGCCTCACCCCGGCGGAACTGCTGCTCCTTGCTGCCAGCGCCGAGAAGTTCAGCACCCATCCGACCGCACGCGCCCTCCAGCAACTCGCCGAGGAGGCGAACCTCGCCGTGCCCGATCCGGAAGACTTCTCGGAAACCGCCGGCCGTGGCGTTACCGCGACCGTGCAGGGACGTCGGATCCGCATCGGGCGCGCGACATGGCTCCGCGACCTCGGTGTTGCCGGAACTGCCGAATCCATCACCGATCTGTCCGAGACCGACGGCTATAGCCTGATCCACGTCGCGGATGGACAGACCTGCATCGGCTGGATCGCCCTGAATGACCGCGTCCGATCCGAATCATCCGCCGTGGTCACGGAACTCCGGGCTGCCGGAATCCGGCGCACCGCGTTGGTCTCAGGAGACCGACGCTCCGTGGCGGAGCGCGTGGCGGGCGAAGTCCAGTTCGATGCCTTCGCGGCGGACTGCCTTCCGCAGGACAAGGTGGCGTACGTCCAGCGACTCAAGGAACAGGGATTCCGGGTCGCGGTGGTGGGCGATGGAGTCAACGACGCCCCGGCACTTGCCGCCGGCGACCTCGGCATCGCCATGGGTGCGGCGGGCAGCGAAGTGGCCATCCAGAGTGCGTCCATCGCCCTCCTGAACAGCGACCTTCGCCGACTCCCGTTCCTGGTGCAGCTGTCCCGGAACGCGCGCGGCACCATCAACCAGAACTTCGTCATCGGACTCCTGTTCATCGTCGGCGGCCTGGTCCTCGCAATGCTCGGAAAGATCAACCCGGTGGTGGCGGCCATCCTTCACAACGCCGGATCACTGATCGTGGTATTCAACAGCGCCCGACTCGTCCGCCAGGGCGAACAGTTGGAAGCCCTCGAAACCGGGGCCGCTCCCGCAGCGGCCACCATACCCGTTCAACCCGCGCCCATGACGGCCTGACCTGCGCCACCCCGTTCAACCCGATTCCAGACCAAACCAGGACCACCCATGAAACAACCAACGTTCCTCAAGCTCGGTCTCGCCTGTTGCGGACTGATCCAACACGGCCTCGCGCAGAATACCCCAGAGGCCACGCCACCGTCCCCGGTCGCCACCGAACGGATCACCGTCTACGACACCCGCCTCAACTCGCTCGAGGCGCCCACCGAGACCGGCAGCCGTCTCGGCGTGCCGCTGTCGGACATCCCGGCCAGCGTGTTCAACATCGACCAACTCACGATCCGCACCCGCGGCTTCCGCACCGCTCAGGAAGCCGTCGAGAGCGTCGTCGGCTTCACCGGCGCCAATTCCCCGGGCAACGGTGCCACCTTCTCCACACGCGGCTTCGCCGGCGACAACATCTCCCAGCTCTGGGATGGTGTCCGCCTGCTCAATCCCGCCATGAGCGCGCGCCCCATCGATCCGTTCAACCTCGCGGGCATCGAGATCATCAAGGGACCCGCCAGCGTCCTCCATGGCGAGGGAGCCGTCGGTGCCGCCATCAATTTCCGCCCCAAGGAACCGAACCGCGACGAGTTCACCGCCGATGCCCTCGCCAACTACGGCACCTGGAACACCATCCGCCTCGGTGCCGGCGTTGGTGGCCCCATCCGCGAAACCGGACTCAGCTACCGCGCCGACTTCAGCCGCCAATCCTCCGACACCTTCCAGCGCGACGGTGGCTACGAGTACCACAATTTTACCTCCGCGCTGCGATACGACGTCAGCCCGGAGTTCGCCGTCACGCTCTACGCCGAGGCCCTCACCGACCGCATGAACGCCTACTGGGGCGTGCCCGTCGTCGACGGACGGGTCGACGACCGTTTCCGCCGCCAGAACTTCAACGTCAGCGACAACGTCATGAAGTCCGAAACCTACTGGCTGCGCCTGAAGGCCGAGTGGCGCCCCTCGGACGAGGTCCAGGTCAACAACCTCGTCTACGGCGCCATTGCCAACCGCGACTGGCGCAATGCCGAAGGGTTCGGCTTCGATCCCGTCACCGACCGCATCACCTTCCGAGATCTCGGCATCATCGAACACGAGCAGAATGTCTTCGGCGACCGACTCGAGACCCGGTTCATCCACGACCTGAACGGCCATGAGAACCGCCTCGTGCTCGGCGGCGACTTCAAGCGGACCGAGTTTTTCCGCCTCGCGGATTTCCCCAGCGGCGGACTCACGATCGACGCCGACAATCCCACACGTCCCACCTACGCCGCCGCGAGCGGCGCGACCGGTCCTTCCCAACGCGGTGCCGACTACACCATCACCCAGGCCGGACCCTTCGTGGAGGACCAGTTCAGCCTGCTGCCGAACCTCCGCCTCGTCGGCGGCGCTCGGTACGACTACATCCAGAACGACGTCAGCAATCGCGACAATGGCGCAAATTACGGCCGGGATTTCAACCCCATCACCTACCGCGGCGGCCTTGTCTGGGAAGTCGTCACCAACACCACCGTCTACGGCCAGTACAGCACCTCGGCGGATTCACCGCGGTCGTTCGTCAACGTCGGCGGCGCCGCGTTCCGGGGCTTCAACTTCGCCCTCCAGAAGGCCCGGCAGTTCGAGGTCGGCGTCAAGCACTCGGGCTGGGAAAACCGCGCCGAGGCCACCCTCGCCTACTTCAACATCGAGAAGGATCGTCTCCGGACCTTCCGCGACGGCAACGAACGGGTCAGTGCTCCCGCCGGTGAACAACGATCCCAGGGCGTCGAACTCGAGGGCGTCCTGCGCCCCGCCGAAGGCTGGCTCCTCGGGGCGAACTTCACCGTGCTCGACGCCGACATCCGCAACCCGGGAAGCCCGGATGACGGCGCGCGCCCCTCGAATGTCCCCCTCCATCAAGCCGCGCTTTTCACGAGCTATCGCTTCCCCTTCGGACTCGAGATCGGCGCGGACGTCCGGCACGTCGGCAACCGGATGGGCAACGATCCGTCCGGCCCGCAATTTACCATGGACGACTACCAACTCGTCGGTGCCTATGCCGCCTACGCCTGGCGCCAGTTCACGTTCACCGTCCGCGGACGCAACCTCACGGACAAGGACTACCTCGCGTGGTCCGAGGATGACTACGGCAACCAGGCGATCCTCGGTGCGCCGGCCAGCGTGGAGATCGAGCTGCGCGCCAGCTTCTGAAGGCCCGGATGAAAGCCGCGCTCTACCGGATCCATCGATGGCTCGGGATGTCCCTGGGCATCCTCGTCACGCTGTGGTTCACGAGCGGCTTCATCATGATGTACGTGGGATTCCCATACCTCTCCACGACCGAGCGCCTTGCAGGACTGCCGGACCTGCCCTCCCATGGGTGGACCGTTTCTCCTGCGCGTGCGCTGGCCGCATCCGGCCAAACCGTCGCTCCTGTCCGCATCCGCCTCGGCGATTTCCTTGGGTGGCCTGTCTATCACCTCCGCCCCGCCGATGGCAGCCCGTGGGTGACGGTCACGGCCGATGACGGCCGCGTGCTTCCACCCGTGTCCGACTCCGACGCGGTCCAGCAGGCAATGCGATTCCATCGTGACGCTCCGGATGCGCGCCACGACGGCCTGATCCACCTCGATCAATGGACTGTTCCACAAAGCCTGGAACCATACCGTCCACTGCATCGCATCCGGATCAACGACCGGGCTGGAACGGTCCTCTATGTGTCCGCACGCACCGGTGAAGTGGTGCGCGACACTGCGCGAACAGAACGGTTCCTCAACTGGTTTGGTGCAGTCACCCATTGGATCTACCCGGCGTGGTTACGCCAGCACACCGGTGCCTGGCGGCTCACCATCCAGATCCTTTCCGGCACCGCCTTCTTGTTGCCACTCTCCGGCTTGTGCATGGGCTTCCGCCGCGCCCGGACAGCGTGGCGTCAACTCCGGGGAATCCGCCGTTGGCACATCCTGCTCGGCACCGTGTTCGGCTTCTTGTGCATGTCATGGCTGGCCAGCGGGTTCCTCTCCATCCGGTCGACCTGGCTCTTCGACGACGGGGAGCCGACCCAGGACCAGCACCAGAAGTTCGCCGGGGGCGCACTCGACGCGCGAGGCTTCACCCGCTCCATCCCGGACCTGCTCCGTTCCTTCTCATCCTCTCCCGCCAAGGAGGCAGAACTGCTGTGGGTCGTCGGCCGCCCCTACGTTCTCGTCCGTGGGACCAGCGCCGTTCCCAGCCTCCTTCCGGGCGACAAACCGGGCGCTCCACCCACTGTCCCGGATGTCCGCGAACTCGAAACACGCGCGCGCCAACTGCTCCCCGACGACCCATGGATGGGCCTGGTCTGGCTGACGGACCCGGACGCTCACCTGGCTTCCACGGAAACCAACCCGCTCCCCATCGGACGCGCCAGGTTCGGTGATCCACAGGAGACGTGGTTCCACATCGATCCCACCTCCGGCCGCCTCACTGAGCGTCTGACTCGCCGCTCCCGCGCCTACCGGTGGCTGTTCAACGGCGTCCATAACTTCGACTGGCCATGGCTGGCCTCCCGACGCCCGCTCTGGGACGGGGTGGTCCTGATGGGCCTGACCGGCGGACTCGCCACTTCCCTTCTGGGCCTCCGCCTCGCGTGGAAACGCGTCCGCTCCCTCCGACCGTGAGGGCTCAACTTTCCCGTCCCCTGCCCGAAGGTTTCCCCGACTGACCCAAGCCCTCATGCAAGTCACCCTCCTGCTGGGTACTACCCGGAAATTCCCTTGGCTTCTCCAGCCAGCCACGACTTGAAGAGCGCCAACTGACGGGTGGCCCCCATCAGCAGCAAACGGTCGCCCGCCTCGAAGGTCGCGGTTGCCGGCGGAAGGACGGTCCGTTCAGATCCATGCTGGATCCCACAAACAAGCACACCCAGATCACGCGCGCCGCTCAGGTCGGACAGCGGACGTCCCGCGTGCGGGCATCCCGCAGGGATGACGACCGAATCATCCGTCAACTCATCGAAGTCGGCCTGGTCACGTCGATGGGGAACGTAGTTCGGTCCGGAGCTCCCCTTCGATCCGGCTGTGCCATTTCAGCAGACGCGTCCACAGAAGGATCGTCGCCACCAGCACGACCCCCAGGACGATCAGGACCGCTTCCGTTGGCGCGCCCCCGAGCGGCAGCACGGTCAGCAACCAGTCGAGCAGCAGCACCGCGGCCAGCGTCTGGAGACCGCGTCGCACCCACGGCTGGATCAGTTCCCGCCCCGGGCGGGATCGGGTGCTTCCCTCAGCGAGGATCATGGTGATGGATGGCCTCGATGTTCCGCCACAGGGCGATCAGCGGTGCCGTGAGGAACAGTCCGAAGGCCGTCCAGAACAGGATCCTCAAACCACCTGGAAACAGGAAATCCTCGCCCAGGAATCGCACGAGCACCCGGTACCCGGGCTGCCAGAACAGCAGGAACGCCGAGACAAACAGGATATGGGCTGCGACCTGCCCGAACCTCCATCCCGTCAGTCGCCACAGCACACTGGAACCCTGCCGCATCCGGATCTGGGCGAGCCAGTCCTGATAGGCCTCCACTACCTCGCGGAATCGCCGCGGTTCCATCGCCTGGATCCGGGAAGCAATGGCATCGGACCGGCGCATGAGCATGGGAGCCACCACCGCCGTTGCCAGGCTCGCGCCCACTGCCACCGCCTGGACGTTCCGGGGTCTGCTCGCCCTGGGGGCTTGCTGCCTCATCTCCACCTCCACCGCGCGTGCCGACGTGACCGTACAGGTTGCGCCCCAGACCACGTGGGGGACCTGGGAAGGATGGGGAGCCTCGCTGTGTTGGTGGGCCAACGTGTTTGGTACCCGGGATGATCTCGCCGACCTCCTCTTCACCACCCGGGTTGTCACCTTCAATGGACGGAGCCTTCCTGGCCTGGGACTGAACATCGCCCGCTACAACGCCGGGGCCTGCACCTCCCAGCCCATCCAGGGGCAGTCCATGCAGGTCTCACCCAACATTCCACCCCACCGCCAGATGCAGGGCTTCTGGCTGAACTGGTTCAACAGTGCTCCCACCTCCTCCAGTTGGAACTGGAATGCCGATGCGAACCAAAGGGCAATGCTGCTCAAGGCCCGGGCCCGCGGTGCGAACGTCTTCGAACTGTTCTCCAACTCGCCCTTGTGGTGGATGTGCGTCAACCACAACCCCTCCGGCTCACCCAGCGGTTCCGCCAACAACCTGCAATCCTGGAACACCGCACAACACGCCACGTATCTCGCCACGATCGCCCGATACGCGGCAGACAACTGGGGAATCCACTTCCAGTCGGTCGAGCCCTTCAACGAACCCAGCTCCGATTGGTGGACCGCCACCGGACGTCAGGAGGGATGCCATAGACGATCTCTCCCGGTTTCCGGTGGCCGCCGGCCCCGTGCGTGCCTGGACGACGTCCACGGGGACAGGCCCCAAGTATGCCCGGCTCGATACTCTGGCGGTCAACAACCGCAGAGTGACCACCACCCTTGGCGTCAACACGATCCAGACCCTCGAGATCGACAACGTCCTGCTCAACGTCCCGCCCCCGCCCACCTTGGCGTGGGATTTGAACGCTCCGGGCGCACTCCAACTGTCCTGGGCGAGCGAAGCCAGTGTGTTTCGCCTTCAATCCCGAAATCGTTGGGCTGGCGACGATGCCTGGCAGACAGTGACCAACCAACCCACGCAGCAGGGACAACGGGTCATCGTCACGATGCCCATGCCTGGGGAAGGATCACGATTCTATCGGTTGGTCATACCCTGACCCATCGCCTGCCCTTGGCTCACCTTCAGGCAACCGCGCTTCTCCGCGGCATGAAGGATTGCTGGACCACACACAGCTACCCCCTTCCCACCCGCACCAGCACCTCCGCCAGATACCCCAACTCCGCATCCGGATCCCCGCCCTCCGGGAGCGTCTGCGCGATCTCGGCGCGGAGGATCTCGCGAAACCGTTTCCTGAGGCGATGGATGGCCACCTTCACCGCCGACTCCGTCATCCCCAATCGCGTCGCGACCTCCATTTGCGTCGTCCCTGCCACATCACCCACCAACCACGGTTCCAGCGCCGCGTGGATCGCTTCCTTCCCCTCGGATCGGAACTGCTCCGCCAACGCGTCCAGCGCGCGCGCCATCAGGGCTAGCGCCCAGTCCCGATCAAACCACGCATCACCCATTCCCTCCGACGTGTCCGCGACCTGGATTGTGGGTTCTTCTACGTCTTCCCCGACGGCATCGAGCGACTCGGGCACGTGACCACCACCCCGCTTCGCCCGTGCCGCATGCTTGCGCTGGTCCAGCAGGAAGTGCTTCACCGCGCCGAGCAGATAGGTCCGGAACAAGCCCTTCCCGGGATCTGCCACCCCCAGGCCGCCGCGCGCCAAGACGCCGGCAAAGAACTCCTGCGCCAGTTCCCGCGCCGCGTCGTCGTCCCGACCCTCGCGTCGCAGGAAGCGCCGGACCGGTTCGTAGTAGGAGGCGCAGAGGTCACTGAGCGCCGCCCTCGATTCCGCCGTCGCCCCCTGCGCACGCAGCACCAAGGTCCATCGGGTCGGTGCGAAGCCGCCCGGGGTCGACGCCTTCGCAGGGTTGGATTCGGGCTCGCGCATCCGGATCGCCTCCTTATTTCCCAGACTTGGTTTCCAGTGCCTCCGGCAGTCCGCCTGCCCCGATCGTGGTGGTCAGCCCCTGACCTGAGTCGGGCCTTGGATACCCCCGCACCCGAAGACTGAGCGGAACCCCCCGCCCTCCCCCGGGAGCCTTCGAGATCGTCACTGGGATCTCCTGGGTGCGATCCTCGACCGTGTAGACGGTTAGGGCGTCAGGCATGGCCGGTGCCAGGGGTCCCAGTTCCTCCTCGCCAGCAGTACAGCTGGCCCCATCCTCCGAAACCACCCTCAGATTCCAGCGCCCGGTTGAGCCGGCCACCGGCTCCAGCCAGAAATTCACCCGTACATCGGCCCCGGAAGGAGCCAGTACATAGCCAGACAGCACCGCAATTGGCGTGATCGGTTCCACATCGGTCCGCACGATTTCCAACGTTGCCATGAGCCCCTTCGGCACGCGCAGGGTCCCGCCGACGGGTTGGTATCCAACCGTCCCTGCGGCCGGAGCCATCGAGAATTCCTGCGATGGTTCCGCGGTGCGCGTCGTGGTCCGCGACAAACCGACGGTCGTGGTAACCAGTACCCCGCCCACGACCGCCAGCACCGGCATGCAGAATGAAGCGAAGATCGCCATGGGCTTCCCGGTCAACCGGCCTTTTGAAGCTCGGATCCGAGCCCACGCGACCCAGCCGAGGATCGTTCCAACGATTCCACTCATCACTCCGGGCACTCCCAGCAGGAGGAGATCCACCCAGCCGAAACCGCCCCCAAAAGCGACAGCCGCTACCAGCGGGCCGACCGTCAAAACCACCGCCAGCAGCACCAATCCGGCAGCGACGCTCGCCTGACGCGAGATCCGCGCAGAAGCCAGAACCTGAGTTGCAGCCCCGACACCCGCGACCGGCGGAACCATCCCCACTCCCGCTCCCACCCCGGCTCCCATCGCCCCCTGCCCCGGGCTTGCCGCGACGTTCTCGATCTCGGTCTTCAGCTCGCCCGCGCTCTGGTGCCGCTTGCCCCGATCCTTCTCCAACGTGCGCATCACCACCTGATCCACGCGCGTTCCCACCGGCGTCGACGCCGACGGCGGATCAAACCGCCCCAGCGGCAGCTCGCCCGTCAACAACTCGTAGAACACCACGCCCAGCGAATAGATGTCGGCCCGATGGTCGACGTCGTTCGGACGCTCCAACTGCTCCGGCGCCATGTACTGCGGTGTTCCCAGGGTCGCGCCCGTCTGTGTCAGGGTGATCGAGGCCCGGTCCTCCCCGATCATCTTGGCGATCCCGAAGTCGGCGATCTTCACCCCGCCCTTCCCGTCCAGCAGGATGTTCTCCGGCTTGATGTCCCGATGAAGCACGCCCTGCCCATGGGCGTACTGCAAGGCCGCGCAGATCTGCGGGACGATCGCCAGCGCCTCCGCCGGCGAGAACCGCCCGGCCTGCATGGCCTGACGCAGGTTCACCCCGTCGACGTATTCCATCGTCAGGAAGTAGAAATCCCCGGTCCGACCGAAGTCATGAACGCTGACGATGTTCGGGTGGCTCAACCGCGCCAGGAACCGCCCCTCCCGATTGAAGCGCTCCGCAAACTCCGGATCCTGCGCGAACCGTTCGGGCAACAACTTCAGCGCGACGACGCGATCCAGATTCGGCTGGCGCGCCTTGTAGACAAACCCCATGCCGCCGCGCCCCACGGCTTCCAGGATCTCCAACTGAGGAAACACCTCCTGCACACGCGCCACTGTCGGCATCTCCCCCGCCTCCACCGGGGCACCACCCGGCTTGACCCCGCTGGTGGCCCCGACCATTACGCACCGCGGACACAACCCACGTGGCGCATCGCCCGGCACCTCAACCCCGCATCGCGGGCACTTCCTTCCCGATTCAGTCATCTTCATCATGCCGGTTCCTGAGACATCCCTTCCGTGGGGTTACATTTCAATCACCCCCGCCGACGAAACAATCCTCGCGTCCAAAGACTTGATCGGACATCTGCCGATGCCGGCCGAAGACCCTGACGTCGCTGGCAACGGACGCGAATCGGCTTTGTGCCGCTAGGAATGGAAGAGCGGAAAGAGCTGGCGCATCGGATAATCGGCACTTGTGCCGCGATTGAGGCGTCGGGACGCCAGAACCCAGGATCATCCTCTAAATCCTGTTCATCCTGTCCAAAACCACAGGCTCCATCCTGTCCCAGCAACGTGGACGCATCTTGACAGTGCCCCCTTTTGGAAAGGATTCGGGGCGGCGATGTCCTCATCGCCATTGGGAATGGCTTTGGAACGGCGACGAGGACGTCGCCACCCCGTTCCATGTGGGGGCAGTGTCCAGATGCGCCCCAGCGACGTCATCCCCCGTCCCGCCCCTTGATCCCGTCCCCGGTGCGGCCCCAGTGTCGGGCATGCTGCGGTTTGCCTTCGCCCTGCTCCTTCTCGCCACGTCGCTGGCCGCCGATGTCGTCTACTCGCCGCCGCGCTTCACCGATCCCGGCCGGCTCGAACGGTTGACGGCGCTCTTCCCTGAGATCGACGACCTCTACCGGCGTCATGCCACCAACGAACACATCCCGGGCCTCGTGTATGGCGTGATGCTCGATGGCCAACTCGTGCATGCCGGAACCCACGGCACCGCCAACCGGATCGACAACATCCCGGTCCATCGCGCGACCCGCTTCCGCATCGCCTCGATGAGCAAGAGCTTCACGGCGATGGCCATCCTCCAGCTCCGCGACACCGGCCGACTCCAGCTCGACGATCCCGTCGAGAAGCACCTCCGGCAGTTCCGCAGGGTCCGGCCCCTCACCACCGATTCCCCGCGCATCACGCTGCGCCACCTGCTCCAGATGGACGTCGGGTTCCCGCAGGACGACCCGTGGGGCGATCGCAAGCTGGCTGACACCGTCGCCGAACTCGAATCGCTCGTCGCCGGTGGCCTCCGGTTCTCGAATCCGCCCGGAACGATCTGGGAATACAGCAACCTCGGTTATGGCCTCCTCGGGCACGTGATCACACGGGTCTCCGGCAAGCCCTACCAGGACTTCATCACGCGGGAGATCCTGCGTCCCCTCGGCATGACCAACACGGTCTGGGAACACGAACGCGTTCCCGCCGCCGATCTGGCCCACGGTTACCGATGGGAGAAGGACCAGTGGCGGCCCGAACCGCTCCTCCACGACGGAACCTTCGGGGCCATGGGCGGATTGATCACCACGCTCGATGACTTCGCCCGGTACGTGGCCTTCCACCTCGACGCATGGCCGCCCCGTGACGACCCCGATGCCGGCCCGGTCCGCCGCGCCACCCGACGCGAGATGCACCAGATGCATGCCTTCATCGGGGCCTCGCTGGAGACGAACTCGCCCGTGGCGCCGCTCATCGCCCGCGGCTCCGGTTACGGCTATGGCCTCTCCACCAGTCTCGACACCCAGAACATCTTCCGCGTCCGACACGCCGGCGGCCTGCCCGGTTACGGGAGCGAATACCGGTTCGTGCCCGACCGCGGCATCGCGCTCATCGCCTTCGCCAACCGCACCTATGCCCCGATGACGGCCATCAACAACCGCGTCCTGGACCTGATCCTCCACAAGGCTCGACTGCCCCAACGCGAGATTCCCGTCTCACCCTGGCTCGCCCGTCGCTCGGAACAGCTGCTTCGCATCCTGCAGGAGTGGTCTGCGGCGGACATCGCCGATGCGCTGGCACCAAACGTCTTCATGGATCGCGACCCGGCGGACTGGCAGGAGTTGGCGAAAGCCCAATTCGCGCGGATTGGAAGCCCGGTGCGGATCGGCCCCGTGCGCCCCCTCAACCAACTCCGCGGACGCATCCGCGTCGACGGCAGCACCGGCGCGTTCGACCTGTTCTTCACGCTCACGCCCGAGGCGATTCCGCGGATCCAGGACATCCGGTTTGAAACGCCCTGATCCATCCCCACACTCTTCCCCCATGAATCACCGCCTGCCTCTGCGGTTCCTCGCCGGCCTCCTGCTCAGCCTGGCCGCGTGGACCTCCGCGCTCGCCATCTCCTACGAGCAACGCCAGAACCTCGTGTACGCCGAGGTCCATGGCACCGGCCTGCTCATGGATGTCTTCGTCCCCAAGGAAAAGACCAACGGCCTCGCGATCATCGATGTCGTCAGCGGCGCCTGGTACTCCGACCGCAACAAGATCCGCGATCACACCCTGGCCGGGATGTACGAGATCCACTGCGCGAAGGGGTACACCGTGTTCGCCATCCGGCCGGGTTCCAAGACGCGCTACACCGCGCTGGAAATGGACGGGCACATCAAGACCGGCATCCGGTACGTCAAGGCGCACGCATCGGAGTACGGCATCGACCCCGGACGCCTTGGCATGACGGGCGCCTCCGCCGGTGGCCATCTCGCCACCCTCGCGGCGTTGACGCCCGCGGAGGCGAAACCGGACGCCAAGAACCCACTCGAACGGTTCAACACGCGGGTGCAGGCCGTCGGCGTCTTCTTTCCGCCCACCGACTTCCTGAACTGGAAGGAAGGTCAACCCGGGGATCCCAAGATCCTCGTCCCGCTGCTCTTCGTCGGTGGCGGTGCCGGCCGGACCAAGGAGGAGATCCTGGAGCAGGCGCGGCTTTCGTCTCCCGTCCACCGCATCACCAAGCCGGAACCGCCGTTCCTCCTGATCCATGGCGATGCGGATCCGGTCGTGCCGATCGAGCATTCGCGCAAGCTGGTGAAGGCCATCGCCGACGCCGGGGGCAAGTCGGAGCTGATCGTGAAGAAGGGCGGCGGACACCCGTGGCTGACGATGATGGAGGAGGTCAAGATCCTCGCGGATTGGTTTGACCGTCAATTGACTGGGCCGGCATCGGATCCGGCGGCGAAGCCAAAGCCTTGATCCTCGAAGAAGCAGTTGGATCCACAGATTCCACAGATTCCACAGATTCCGCAGAATGGAAGCCGGTTGAGATAGGCTGAGGTTTCACCCCGTGGGTGACACAGAAGCAGCGAAACGTTGGAGCCTCCTGTTCCGCTCCATCTGTGAACCTTAAAACGGCAGTTTCCTGGACCACGGATTTCACGAATCTCACGGATGGACGGGGCTGGAATGGAGGTTTCCCTCGCGGCAGGCCGCTCACCTTGCAGGTGTGCGACACGTCCAACCCAAGTCCCTGCTTCTCCGTGTTATCCGTTCAATCCGTGGTTCCAACTGCCTTTTCCAGGGTGAACTCTGCGAAATCGGTGGATCACCCAACTGCCATTTTCAGGCCGACACCGGGCTCATCGATCTCTCATCGCTGAGAAAAGCAGGTTGGCACGAAAGCCGCTTTATTTGGTGTTGGCGTCGGCTTATCAGCCTGGCTGTGGCAGCAGTGGAGCATTAGTTAACTGCGCTACTCAACCAACCTCCGCTGCTGCGGGGTTGGTAGGCGGGCGCCAGCGAACCGCGGCGGTTGCTCACAAGGCGACCGCCGTTTTCGTCTGGTGGGAGGTCAACGCGGCCGCGAAAAGTTCGTGGCTACGCACGGCTTCGGTTGGGGTGACGCACCCAAATCGATCCCCCAACAAACCGGCCCGTTCCGCAGCGTACGCCGCCCACATCTGCAGGAAACAATCGGGGAACCCGGCCTCGAAGATCCCGCCGGTGATCGTCGGGAAAACCATCTGGTGCCCGAGGTCCACCCGCGACCACACCTGCTCCTTGCCACGTTCGAAGTACCAGTAGGATTTTGGTTCCGCTGTCGAGAAACGGGCGCCTCCGTCCGTCCCCAGCACCTCCACCGACCATGTGTTGGTTGCTCCCGGCGCCAGCCGCTTCATCTCGAAACGCATCGGTACTTCCCGACCGTCGGAGACAAACTCGGTGTGGAGCATGGCATTGTCCCACGTGTCGCAGGGGGCCATGCCTCCCTTGCCGTCGGGCCGCTCGGTGTAAACCTTCTGCAACTGCGAATAGACGCGGACCGGGTTCATCCCCAACCGGAACGGCACATGCACCACATGCATCCCCAGATCACCCATGACGCCGATCTCGCCGCACGTCCGCACCTGCCGTTTCCAATTCACCGGCTTGCTGGGATCCAGATCGCTGGCGTGCCAGAAGCACGAACGGACCTCCAACAGCTTGCCCAACTTCCCGGACTTCACCGCCTGGATCACCCGTTGGACACCCGGCAGGAAGGGAAACTCCGAACTGCAGCGTACGAACCGGCCCGACTTCTCCGCCGCAGCCGCAATCGACCTCGATGCCGGCAGGTCGATCCCGAAGGGCTTCTCGGCCAGCAGATCCTTCCCCGCCGCGAGCACGTCGAGGTACAGCTTCTCGTGCAGGTTGTGCGGCACCGCTACGTACACGACATCCACATCCGGCGACGCCAGCAACTCGCGGTGATCCTGCGTCAAAAGCTTCACGCCGGGCACGCCGCGGAACCATTCCAGCGGCTTCGGTTGCAAGTCACACACCGCGACCAACTCCACCCGCACCGGAAACGGTTCGAGGGCAAACCACCGTCCAAAGGCACTCGCCGCTTCCCGTCCCATCAGACCGCCACCAATAATGCCGACGCGCATCGTGTTGCTCATGTAATGCCAAACCTTCCCTCGGAAACCACGGATGGCGCAAGCCTCCCAGACGCGGAGTACGGGGTGGCGACGTCCTCGTCGCCGTTCCAAAGCCTTTCTCAAAGCGATGAGGGCATCGCCGCCCCGAAACCTTTTCCAACAGCAGCCCTGTCCCCCCGCGCCCAGCGGTTCCCGATCAAGGCCGGGATCGCCTCGGCACTGCTGGCGCTGCCCATCTCGGCAGATCCTGCCACCGCTCCGGTTCCGCCCGCCTGGCACCTTGTCCAGTCCCTGCTTCCCCAGCGACAGGGAACGGACGCGGCCCACCCCATCACCCGCGCCATCCCCCTTCTCCAATCCATCGCGGGTGATGACTCCCTGCCCGATGCGCTGCGTGCGTCGGCACTTGCCCATCTCCCGGTCCCCCTGCTCCGCCAGCAGGTTCCCGCCTTGATCCAAACCACCATCGATTCCACCGCCCCACGGAACCACGCCTCCGTCTGGGCCCTCGGCCTGGCCGGCGGGATGGAGGCATCCCACGCGTTGGAGGAAATCGTCCGGACGCCTTCCCAGCCGACTTCCCTGCGCGCCGACGCCCTCGTCGCCCGCGCGATGGCCTCGACGCATGATCTCACGTTCGCCCACGCCTTCAGGAACTCCCCCGAAGCGGACGTCCGCCATGCTGCCCGCCTCGTCCTCGGGCAGAATCGCGACGGCGAGGTCCTGCCCCGACCCACCACGACCACCGCCTGGATCGCGGCCAGCGCTACTGGCGGCGATGCCAATCGGGGACGGCGGCTCTGCCTGTCGCCCCAGCTCGGCTGCGCCAAATGCCATGCCTTTGAGGGCCGCGGATCCCAGGCCGGCCCAGACCTCGGCCCCCTTCCCGTCCCACCCACCCGCGCCCACCTCGTCGAGTCCATCCTCGAACCGTCCCGCCGCATCACCGATGGGTTCCAGAGCTTCGTCCTGACCACCCGGGACGAGATCACCCTCACAGGAACACATGCGGAGCGGCTGGCGGACGGGTCCGCCACCTTGCGCGACGCCTCCGGGCGGCGCCTCCGCATCCCGGCGGGCGACATCTCCACGCTGGAACCTCTGGAGGCGTCCCTGATGCCCGAGGGCCTGGTGGAGATCCTGTCGGTGGACGACCTGCGCGACCTGCTCGCGTACC
>Ga0172372_10002735_pt1 | contig 26471 bp, 22 predicted proteins | sample LakKiv5m_2_FD_114544 | JGI IMG/M metagenome (GOLD analysis project Ga0172372, IMG submission 114544) | Freshwater microbial communities from Kabuno Bay, South-Kivu, Congo - kab_092012_9.5m | ecosystem: Environmental > Aquatic > Freshwater > Lake | place: Democratic Republic of the Congo...
ACTATCCCAGCAATTATACCTAGATGGTCTATGTCTTGTACGTCTATCTGAGGCATTTGGCTATTTTGAATGCTCTTAATTAAAAATACCTTATTTCAAATTTAACCTGCTGAATGTAGGATGCATTGTTTATTTGCGATATAACAAAAGATAAAGAGCGCACAAAGTGCGCTCTTTATCTTTCCTAAGATTATTGGGATAATTCTATTGATTTTACGGCAATGACCAGTTAAGTGAGTCCTCAGAGATGATGTGAAATTGTTGTTTCGCAATAACAATTTCACATCATCTCTGAGTTTGGTTGTGAGCGCAAAGTTCGCTAGTTAAGCAAGTTGGGCGCGAATGGCTTCAACGCGATCGCGGTTTACTCCAAGATCCGACTTACCTAGCCGAGAAGCTGAACGTACTTCAATAATACTTTTGTCAGTATTGAGGTAAAACTCAACATCATCGACATAGCCCATGAAAGCACTGGTAAATTCAGTGTAAATATAGTTACCTTCGGCGGTAATAATTTTGGTGCGGGGCATTCTTTGAATTACTGCCTTGAGATCTGCTAGCGCTTTGGCAGGATCGCCTGTGTAAGTCAAAGGTGCGATCTTATGTTCTGCGTCGGTGCTTTGGCTAGAGACACAGTTAGGAGAATCGGGGCAAGCAAGCAGTTTGCCATCGGTTACACCGATATTTGTAGGACGTGTGCCAGAAAAAGAAAAGATTGCCATAGGTGTTGCGATCGCAGAATTTAGAGAATAGTTGAGTGTATGTGCCGAAGCAGCAGGGACAAACCCGAAATAAGCAAGGATAAAAAAGTATAAGCTCGCGGCGATCGCGACAAGTTTGGACATATAGATATTGTTAGTTTCGCTGAGTATTTATACGCAAGTGATTATGACATCTATCGACTCTTTCTATCTATCCATCAATAGGAGTCTCTTATCTGATGAAGAGTCACGTTTCACGCGACTCTTCATTAGTTCTCAAAAAATAGTCCACGGACAAGGTTAAAAAGTGTGCTAAAAATCAAAGCAAGGGTTGCTAAAGAGGCGATCGCATTTCCTGCGGCGCGTTTGCTTGCTTCAATATAGTATCCCCACGCATAGGCAATGCGTCCCACAATCCACGCAGCCCCTAAGATTGCCCCCACATTTGGATTCACAAAAATACTGAATAGCCAAAGGGCTGGCAGAAAAATTACAATTTGCTCCAATGTGTTTTGGTGAGCGCGATAGATCCTCTCAAAGTCTTCGTTGCCTGTAGTTTGGGGCGGCATAATTTTGTATTTGACCCGCGCTACACCTACACCGATACTTAAGCCAAAGTATACGAGTAATGCACCGAGCGTGGCGATCGCAGGAAATACGAGTGTTTTGGTGTCCATTTAGTTAAGATAGTGGCGATATATCGTTTTATGTTATGCCAAAGTTTCAAAACTATATCGGAATAGCCGCAATCGCGGGATTGCTTTTTAGCTGCCAGCAGACTCCATCAACTAGTTCGACTGCGCCAACCAATAATCTGGCGACTGAAAAAGCAATTAGTTATTTGCGATCGCAGCTTAATCTTTCGCCCAATGTAACGATCGTCGCGGAGTCTCAAAAAACACAGGCAGCAAATATTAACGACTTATGTCAAACCTCGGCTCCGACTCAAGAAGGGTTGGAAATCAAACTAATTGCTGAAGATATGCGCTACACCTTGCAGACCAATCAAGATGCTAGCAAAATTGAGATCTGTGGCTCTGAGGACGCTAAACCCGAAACAACAGGAAAATACACAGGTACAGGTTATACACTTCGCTATCCTGCCGACTGGCAAGCGATCGATCTCGGTTTAGAAACTTCAGGTGCAAGTACAGTAATTTTTACGCCTAGTCGAGATATTGCTAAGGGGCTAGATAAAAATGACCTAGTGAAACAACTACAACAAAAACAGCAAATTTATACGGTGATATCAAGGCAACCGATTGATAAAGCGATCGCCTCTAATAGCGCTGAAAACATCACAGATCTAACAGAAGTTCCCTTTGATCCAAAAGTCAAAGGGGCAAAGTCTGGCTCAAAAAAGGAATTCACCCAAAAATTTACAGGCAAGACTGGTGATTCTTCTAGTAACTCCACAAGCTGGAAAGTCAAAGTATTAACTCTGGAAGCTAATCAATTTATCTATACAGTCAGCTATTACCAACCTGATGTTCCTAATAGCCCAAATCCCACAGCATTTGATCAATTTGCTAATAGCTTCGCTCTCATTCCCACTGACTAAAATTTAGATGTACACTTAGATGTACAAATAATTTCTAAAAAAATGCTATCCAACCTTCCCATTACCGAAGCAAGGCATGAATTAACTTCATTACCTGAAAAACTAGTTAAAGAAGGTGGAACATTGGCTATTACCCGCCGAGGTAAGCCTGTTTTAGCTGTGATGACATGGCAACATTACGAATCCATTCTCGAAACCTTAGAAATTTTGGGAGACTCTAGCTTCATGGTTAACTTACGCCAAGGAATTACTGAGGCTCAATCAGCACAAGGGCTTGACTGGGAATCTTCTAAACGGGACTTAGATATCTAAATGTACCGCATCGTCATCCAGCCTACAGCCTTCAAATTATTGCAAGCGATTAACGATCGCCGCATTCGACAAAAAATTAGCGATCGCATTGATAAACTCGTAGAATCTCCCGAAATACAAGGTAAACCATTGCTAGGTGAACTAGATGGTTATTACAGCGTCCGCGCAGTCGGACAACGATATCGCATAATTTATACTATTGAGCAAGCTCAAATTACTGTAGTTGTAGTAGCTCTTGGAATTCGTAAAGATGGTAGTAAGCAAGATGCTTATAATTTAGCGAAAAAGTTATTAAGGCTTGGGCTTTTAGATGCGCCAGAAGAAGATCCCAAAAATCTTTAGGAATGAAAATTAATTAACTTTGTAATTAAAACCAAAATTTGTTGTGGCGGGCTTCGCCCGCCACAACAAAAGCGATGATAGGCAATGCGATCGCGGCGAGTTGGTGCGATAAAGTGAGAAACTTATCTTTGGTGAATTGCAAACATTTGAGCTACGAGTTTGAAACAACGATCTTTAGGAAAATCTTCAAAGCGCTCTTCCTACTGGCAGATGCGAGATTACGTCTATCCCCAACGTTTTCTCATTGCTAAAGCATTTTTATGTACGCTTGTCTTTATCGGGACAATGCCTCTGCTTGCTGAACTTTTAGGACGAGTTGCTCAAGCTTTAGGCAAAGGGGATGTCAATGCGATTATTCAGATCGCCATTTTCACCGTAGTTATGTTTGTGTTTCGGGGCTTGGGGCAGTATGGGCAGGACTCAATGATGGCTCAGGCTGCTCTCAATGCCGCAAGAGATTTGCGTGTGGATGTGTATACTCATTTACAAACCCTTGATTTAGATTATTTCGCCGAATCGAGAACTGGAGACTTATCCTATCGCCTTACTGAAGATATCGATCGCATTGGTGAGGTCATTGGCAAATTTTTTCATCAGTTTGTGCCGTCAGTGTTGCAATTGATTTTTGTACTGGCGTACATGATCTATTTGAATTGGATTTTGACGCTGACAACTCTAGCAGTTGCGCCTTTGATAGCTCTGTTAATTGCGTGGTTTGGCGAACGGATGCTAAACCTCAGCCGCCGTAGTCAAGATCAAGTTTCCAATCTCGCCGCCTTACTGTCCGAAATTTTTAGCGGTATTCGTCTTGTTCGTGCCTTTGCCACTGAATCCTATGAAATCGAAAGATTTAAGCAGGAAGCGGAACAAAATAGCCGCCGTAAATATGCCGCCGATCGCGTTCGTGCGATTCAATACCCCGTGGTTGGTTTTTTGGAAGCCGCAGGAATTTGCTTTCTGTTCCTATTAGGAGGCTGGCTCATCTCGAACAATTGGCTCAAGCCTGAGCAGTTTGTCGCCTTTGGTGCGGGTGTGGCTTTATTGATTGACCCCATTTCTAATACCACTAGTAGCTACAACGAACTCAAGCAAGCGGAAGCTTCTGTCGATCGCATTTTCGAGATGTTTGAAATTCAGCCCGTTGTCACTGAAAAAAACAATGCGATCGCCCTGCCTGAAATCACAGGCAAAGTGGAATATCTCAATGTCGGCTTCTATTATCAAAACGATCGCCCCATATTAACAGATATTAACCTTGTCGCCAATAAAGGTGAAGCGATCGCCCTAGTCGGTGCATCGGGCGCAGGAAAATCCACTTTGATGAGTCTTTTGATGCGGTTCCATGATGTGAAATCGGGACAGATTCTCATTGATGGCTACGACATTCGCGACATCCAAATCAAAAGCCTACGCCGCCAGTTAGCCCTTGTACCACAAGAAAACATTCTCTTCTCAGGAACCGTTGCCTCAAATATTGCCTTCGGGCAGAAGGATTATGATACACAAGCAGTGGAGAAGGCAGCTAGAATTGCCAATGCCCATGATTTTATTATGGAACTTCCTCAAGGTTATGATACTTGGGTGGGAGAGCGTGGTGTGAATCTCTCTGGTGGTCAGCGTCAGCGTATTTCCATCGCTAGAGCCGTTCTCCACAATCCCAAAATCCTGATCCTCGATGAAGCAACTTCGGCGCTTGACACAGAGTCTGAAAGCCTTGTTCAAGAAGCATTACAACGCTTAATGCAAGGTCGCACGGTATTTATCATCGCGCACCGTTTAGCGACGATTAGAAACAGCGATCGCATCATCGTTTTAGAGCAAGGTCAAATCGTGGAATCAGGAACCCACGACGAACTGCTCCAAAAATCAGGACGCTATGCCCAATTGCATTCTCGCCAGTTTGATACAATAGGTTTTGGTTAAAAGTTCACAATGCTGAGTCAAGGTAACTTTCCATGATCTTCATTAACCCTAAAATAGATTTTGCCTTCAAAAAAATCTTCGGTTCCGAAGATAGCAAAGATATTTTAATTAGCTTCTTAAATGCTCTTATTTATGAAGAAAAGCCAGTAATTCAAGATCTAGAAATCTTAAATCCTTACCTTGCACCCAAAATTCGTGGCGTTAAAGATACTTATCTTGATATCAAGGCAAAAATTAAAGATGTAGATGGCAGCGATCGCACTGTAATTATTGAGATGCAGGTCTTGAATGTAGAGGGCTTTGAAAAGCGCATTTTATATAATGCTGCAAAATCCTATTCCACCCAACTCACATCGGCACAAAGCTATAATTTACTCAATCCTGTCATTGCGCTAACAATCACTGATTTTGTCATGTTTGCGGAGTTAGCCAGTGTCACTTCAAGATTTGTTTTAAAAGAAAAAGATTTTTTGATTGACTATCCAATCTATGACATTGAGTTGATTTTTGTGGAACTGCCTAAGTTCAAAAAGCAATTATCTCAGTTAGAAACAATCGTTGATAAATGGCTATTTTTCCTCAATCAGGCGCGATCACTTCCTGATATCCCTGAAGTCATGAGTGAAATTCCTGAAATCAAAAAAGCCTTTTATATTGCCAATCAAGCTAATCTCACCCTTGAAGAGTTAGAAGATCAAGAAAAAAGTGAAATCTTTATTCAGGATCAACGTGGGGCTATTTCTAAGGCGATCAAGGATGGTTTCCACCAAGGTGTGCAACAGGGTATTCAAGAAGGGCTTCAACAAGGCATCCAGCAAGGTATTGAGCAAGGTATTGAGCAAAATAAAATTGAGATAGCTAAAAAAATGCTAAATCTAGTTGATGATCAAACAATTTCTCAAGTTACGGGTTTATCTCTTGCGGAGATAGAAACACTAAAGCAATCCAACCTTTAGCGTAATATGATCAAACGCTTATAATTTTGGATTTTATGGAAGGGCAACCTTTCGGGTTGCCCTTCCATAAACCATATAGGATTGCTATTTAGCTCGCAAAAATTTTAATTAACTGTTTTTAGAATGTCCTCAAGTACCGATCCCAAAAATCTCTCAACCCTCTTAGAACGTGGCGTTGTTGAAATATTTCCCAATAATGAATCCGAGAACCTCCGCGATCGCATTCAAAAGAGCAATCGCCCCCTCCGCATTAAATTAGGTATCGATCCCACCCGTCCTGACTTACATCTCGGACATACAGTTGCCCTGCGAAAACTGCGTCAATTTCAAGACGCAGGCCATAAGGCAGTACTAATTATTGGTGACTTCACGGCGCAAATCGGTGATCCCACAGGACGCTCTGAGGCACGCCCTCGCCTCACCCCTGAAGAAGTTGCCTACAATGCCGAAACCTATTTAGATCAAGCAAAGAAAATCCTTGATTTTTCCAGCGATCGCTTTGAGTTACGCCGCAATGGTGAATGGTTAAATAAATTAGATTTGCAGCAAATTATTACCTTGCAAGCGAGTATGACCGTGGGGCAGATGCTTGCCAAGGAAGGATTTAGCGATCGCTACGAAAAGGGTAATCCAATATATCTGCATGAGTTTTTGTACCCACTTTTGCAGGGCTATGACTCCGTAGCGATCGATGCTGATGTCGAGCTAGGTGGTACAGATCAAAAATTTAATATTCTGGTCGGACGCGATCTGCAACTCAAAGATTCCAATCGGCAAGGTAAACCTGCCCAATTTGGGCTATTACTGCCTTTGCTCGTTGGCTTAGATGGTGTCCAAAAAATGTCGAAATCCCTCGGCAACTATGTGGGACTCACCGATGAGCCTTTGAGTATGTACTCCAAGCTTGAAAAAGTCCCCGATGCTCTAGTTGATAAATATTTCGAGCTCCTCACCGATATCGATCTCGCCACTCTCCCCGCAAATCCTCGCGAAAAGCAAAAACAACTAGCTCTGGCGATCGTTGGTCAATACTATAGTCCTGAAGTAGCGCTGCAAGCCCAACAGGATGCTGAGCAAATTGTCCTCGCAGGTAATACTACTGATCTCGGTGATATACCTGAATTTGACCTCGCACAGATTAATTTTCCTGCTCCATTGCATTACTTAGTCAAGGCTTCAGGACTCTGCAAAAGCAATAGCGAAGCCCAAAGCCAAATCAAAAATGGCGCAGTTAAGCTTGATGGTGAAAAATTAGGCGATCGCACCTTTGCCAATGTTGCAGAATTGTCAGGCAAAGTCTTACAAGTCGGTAAGAAAAAGTTTCTGCGCTTAACTTAACGTGAATTCGATATCGGCATTTGCGGCTCAGCAATTCTCATTATAAAAATCGGTTTCATAATGAGAATTGCTATTTGCGGCTTGCTTCGCAAGCCACAAATGCCGAAACATGGTAAGAATCACTTTGCTATTCTTATACCAAAGCACAAAATGGCGTAGCCATTTTGTGCTTTCAAAACCCTTACAGCGTTTGGGTTTTAATTCACAGAAGTGTCGCCACACTTTTGTGAATTGGTATTACCATGTTTTGCTTTAGTCGAACTAACGTTAAAAATATAATCGGGTAAAACTGAAGTCTGTTTAGCGCTCACACATATTTTTGAATCATTTCTGTTAGAAGACTTAGTCTCACAGGTTTGCTTAGATACTCATTAGCTCCAGCTTTCAAGCAACGCTCATAATCATCTTTCATCGCTAAAGCAGTCAAAGCTATAATGGGAATATCCACTAGTCCTAGGTCTTGCCGAATCCTATTGATTGCTTCGATACCATCCATAATAGGCATTTGAATATCCATTAAAATGACATTAGGACGAAGTGATTGAACTAGGGAGATTGCAACTTGACCATTTTCTGCAAAAGCTAGACGGTAGCCTTTTGCCTCAAGATATGCTGAGATAGTCATCACATTTGCCACATCATCCTCAACTAATAAAACTAATGGAGTAGATAGTTGAAATTCTATTTGATCTGATTGTGAGTCTAAATCTCTGAGTTCCCCAGATGGATTGGATGTTTCCGTTAGCCAAGGTAAATTGATTGTAAAGGAACTACCAGTCCCAACCTCGCTGTTAACCTGTACAAAGCCATGGTGAAGTTCTACAATTTTTTTCACCAGTGCTAAGCCTAAACCTGTCCCTTCGTACTTACGGTTTAGAGCACTATCTATTTGGATAAAGGGTTGGAAGATTTTTTCAATATCTTCAGGCAAAATGCCAATACCAGTATCTTTGATAGTAATGCGAAGAAAACTTTGGGGAGAATTTGTTGTTGGCTCTGGCGAGGTCTTCCCTTCAACATAGAGAGAAACCTGCCCACCATCTGGTGTAAATTTAACAGCATTGCTCAACAGATTGATCAGGACTTGCTTGATCCGATTGGTATCCATCATCAGAGATGGCAGTTGATTAGGAAAACTGGTTTGAAACTGAATTCGTTTTTTCTGAGCCTGTGGTTGGAGCATTTGCAAACATTCATAACAAAGCTGAATAATATTTGTAGATACTAGGGTCAGTTCCAGTTTTTCTGCTGTAATTTTGGAAAGATCAAGAATATCGTTGATTAGATTGAGCAGGTGAGTACCACTTTGATTAATCGTTTTCAGAGCTTTAAGCTGCCTAGGATTGATATCTCCAAAGATTTCTTCTTGTAAACACTCTGTCATTCCCAAAATTGCATTGAGAGGTGTACGGAGTTCATGGCTCATGGTAGCGAGAAACTCATCCTTCAGACGAGTGGCACGAACCAGTTCTGCATTAGTACGTTCGAGGTGTTCTTCATAGGTTTTGCGATCGCTAATATCTTGAACTTGGGAAAAGGCAAATCCTTGTCCTTCAGATTCTAGATAATTACTTGTGATTTCAACGGGGATAATCGTGCCATCTTTATGCTGGTGATAGGTTTCAAATCTCACATAGTTTTTTTGAGTTAAATTTTGCCAGTACTGTATCCATTCATGGGGTTGGAGGTACGCATCAATATCCCATACATAAAGTCCCTTTAGTTCATCCTGAGCATAGCCAAGGCGAGAACAAGCAGACTCATTAACATCCAAAAGTAGTCCATCCTCTCGAATCCAGAAAATACCCATAGCTGTTTTATTGATCGCAAATTGCGTCAGTTTTAGAGATTTTTCTGCTTTTTTTAATTCGCTGATATCGCGCATGATCGTCGAGAAATGTTGAACTTCTCCCGATGCATTCTTATGAGCGATAATTACTTGAGAAACGGGAATTTCTTGATCTTTACTATCTAAGAGAGCCAGTTCTCCCGTCCAACTTCCTTGCGCGATCGCTGTTGGTAAAGCCTGATTTAAGATGATTTCGTTAGCCCAGTCTGGATGACATTCTGAAATATCCTTGTGAGCAGTTAAGTCTTGGCGCAATGCTCGAAGTTGCTTATTGTGCCAGACAATTTTTCCTTTAGCATTGGCTACGCCAATATAATCAGGTGTAGTTTCGAGAACATCTATGAGTCTTTTTTGTTCAGATTCTAGTTGTTTTAGTTCCGCTAGAGAATGTTCTAACTGCTCTGCATAGCCCTGAGATTGCTGATATAGTCTAACATTTTCTAGAGATATGGCGGCTTGAGTACAAAGGAAGTTAAGAATGAGAATGCGATCTTTGGTAAAAACCCCTTGAGTTGATCGATTGCTGGCATACATGATACCCACCAACTGTCCTTGGTGCAGTAATGGTAGACAGAGAATACTTTGGGGGTGTTGCTGTTCGAGATATGGATCAATAATCGGTAGATCAGTATTAAGGTTATCGATTACCAAGACTTCTCGGGTATTTTTGATATACTGAATCAACTTGATGGGTAAGCTGTGTTCCTTTTCAAGCAGAGTGTTGCTTAGAGCAATATTATTTGCTGTGGCGATCGCTCGTACTTGCCATTCTTCAGAGACATTAGGAAGTATTAGCGCACAGCGATCGCCTCCTGAATTTTGCAAAATAATCTGAGTCAGTTGATGCAGTAGCTCATCTAGGTGAATCGTACTAGAAAGGGCTTGGGATGCTTTGAGAATACTGGCAAAATCAATGCTTTGGTTAAGACTACTATAGTTTTTGCCAGCGCTAGAATGCACTGATATTGAGGGCGCAGCAACCGTCATCAGCATATTTAAAACTTCCCCTGAAACCGACGATGGGTGCAAAATGGAATGTAAAAGTTCGGGATAGCTTTGCTCTAAATCGTCAACTTTAGCTTTAGCGCCCCAACGCTCATAGCCGTAATAGGCATCAGTCATATAAACTTGAGCAATTTTCTCTTTGCCCCAGTCAAGATAGAACTTAGCAGCAAGTTCATTGGCGATTGCTTCCTCTTGGATATAGCCGTTAGTTCTTGCGCCAGCGATCGCCAAGTCATAAAGCTCCATCGCTTGATAGCGTTTACTTAAAATGCGATGTCGTTCCGCCTCCACCAAATCGTACTTATGCTGAAAGGTTGCAGGTACAGCATCAACCCTCACTTTGAGCCAAGCTTGGTTGCGATCAACGAGATCCATTACAGCCGTGAGATCCGATTGAGGATGGCTCGGATATTGAGCAAGTTCAGCCAAAGACTGCACAAAATTATGCATGGGAATTGTAAATACCCCCGGAATTGCAAAGGTATGTTGACCGCATTGATCCGCAAACCCTGCACTTTGTTCATAACGTCCAAATAGATAGTTTATAAAGCTTTTGGCAAGATAAAAACAGACCAAAGTATTATGAACTTTGCCAGTTTCTAATTCTGGCAGACTCTCTTCCTCGTTGAAATAGTCTCCGCTTAAATAAAACACTTGATCTGTGAAGGGTTGACGTAGGTTATAGACCATTTGTCGCCAGACACAAGAAAATTCCCGTGAGAAGGACTGCTTCAGATAACGATCAATAAAAGCGATCACTCGCTCCTGTTCCTGTGCGACTACATCCAGAGTTTCTCCCGCCCAGATCGGGTAATGACAGCAATGCATGGCTGCATAGCTAGCATATTCCAGATCTCCTGTATCTAAACCGCTATACATCAATTCTCGCAAGGGACTTAGGGTGTTGCGGAGAGGTTCGCGATAGGCAATGATATGGGCATTGTAGAGTAGTCCTAACTTAGTTCTAAGAACTTGCGTATTCAGCTTGTCTTTCAGGTATAAACTCAGCTCTCCTGATTGACACCCTAAAGCAATTTTGCCCTGAGAACCAGTTACCAACCACCCATAGGCAGCATAGGCATAGGGAGAGAGATTGGAATTACCATAGGCTAACGATAGTTTCAACATCGTTACCACAACTTGAGGAAAGAGATTAGTTGCAATAAAGACGGGAGGAATAATCGTCATCAACACACTCATCGATCGGAGAATCAGGGGATCGTTCATGGTGGCGATCGCTTCTAGTTCTTCCTGTTTAGGTATAACGATCTCCTCCTCGGCAGTTTTGGCATCTAAAAGCTCAACCCCCAAACTCTCCAAAATGCCACATCCCAGTTCAACCGCCTCCAACATCCGTCCACGGGCAATTTCAACTAATACTTGAACTTCAAGGACTTTAGCTCGTTCGAGGGCGGTACTCACATTCGCTAAGGTTTGATCACCGATCATCCATGACTGTTCATAATCCCCATTGAGATAGGCGACCTCCATCCTGGCAATGGCAATATCTAATCGGCGATCGCTGTCATCACTCCAAGGGACATCAGGGAGCAAACTCCAAGCAATTTCAAAATATTTAATTGCCGCCCCATAGGCGACAGACTTACGTGATTTTTCGCCAGCTTGTATATTCAACGATAAGACTGTTTGACGTTCTGTCTCGGTTTCTATTAAATGCCGCCCGTTATTAAACTGACTTACCAACACAAAAAGTTGGCGATCTCGCTCTTCTTCAGTAGTTTGTTGAAGGAGCGATCGACCAATTTTTAAGTGAAACTTTGACTTATCGTGCTCAGCAATTAGATTATATGCAGCTTGTTGAACGCGATCATGTAGAAATCGATAATGGAGGATTTCAGTTGGTTCCAATTGCAGTATTTCTGACTCTCCCAATCCTCCTAAATAGAATTTATAAAGAACGCTTTGTGGAAGAATCAAGCCATTTTGTAAGGCTTGCCACAACGATGTTGCAACTTCTGTTTGAGTTTGCTCCGCAACAATTGCCAGAGTAGTTAGATCAAATTGCGCTCCAATACAAGCCGCCAGCTTTAAAATCTCTTTAGTCGATTCTGGCAATTTCTGTAACTGCAAACCCATAAACTCGACCACATCATCCGTCAAAGCCGATTTTCTGACTTGCGCCATATCGCATTGCCAGTGATTGGCATCGTGGTCAAATGTAATCAGTTGCTCTTGATACAAGGTCTTTAGGAACTGAGTAGCAAAGAAGGGGTTACCTTGAGTCTTTTGCATCACCAATTCTGTAAGGGGATAAGCTACAGATTCTCGAACATGTAGCGTATCGGCAATGAGATGATTGAGACTAGCAAAACTGAGGGGTTGGAGCGTAATCGTATGGATGGGAACCTCGATTTTTTGCATCTCATTAAGGCTTACCATCAGAGGATGCGCTGGAGAGACTTCATTATCAAGATAGGCTCCTAGCAATAGCAAATAGCCTTTCTGTACATCAGCCATTAGCAATTGAATCAAGTTCAAGGATGCCGAATCCGCCCATTGCAAGTCATCAACAAAAATTACCAATGGATGCTCAGCGGTAGTAAATACCTGAATAAACCGTTGGAACATGATATTAAACCGATTTTGAGCAGCAGTTCCCGATAGTTCTGGTGCGGGAGGCTGAGCGCCAATGATGCGTTCTAATGCTGGCATCAGTTCAACAATAACTTGAACATTTTCTCCTAAGGCTTCTAAAATCTTTGTCTTCCAAGTTTGTAGTTGTGCATCACTCTCACTAAGCAGTTGCCCAACTAGGTCGCGAAAGGATTGCACAAAAGCTGAAAAGGGAATACTGCGATTAAACTGATCGAACTTGCCTTTGATAAAGTACCCCCGTTGTCGTGCGATCGGTTTATGCACCTCATTGACTACGGCAGTTTTACCCACCCCTGAATAACCCGCTACTAGCATCAGTTCCGATGTTCCCTGAGATACTCGATCAAAGGCTGCTAGTAGAGTATGGGCTTCAGCTTCGCGTCCGTAAAGTTTTTCGGGAATCAGGAAGCGATCGCTTAAATCCCTCTGTCCTATTGCAAACTCAACAACTGTGCCTGTTTCTTGCCATTGAACTAAGCATAGTTCCAAATCATGCTTGAGAATAATTGCACTTTGATAACGATCTTCTGCATTTTTTTCCATCAATTTTGCCACAATCGCCGCAACCATCACAGGAACATTAGGATTGACCTCATTCACAGCCACAGGGATTTGAGCTATATGGCTATGGAGCAATTCCAGAGGATCTTCGCTGGTAAATGGAAGTTTTCCCGTTAGCAATTGATATAGTGTTACACCTAGAGCATAGAAGTCAGCCCGATAGTCAAGCCCCCTGTTCATCCGCCCCGTTTGTTCTGGAGCCAGATAAGCCAGAGTTCCTTCTAAGTGTTGCGGACTTTGAAGTACTTGAGTCTCTTTTGGCAGCAGCGAAGCAAGGCTAAAGTCGATCAACTTGACCTGCTTGGATTTTGGATGAATCAAAATATTCGCAGGGTTAATATCTTTATGAATCACCCGATGTTGATAAAGTTCGTGGCAAATATCAGCAAGTTGGATCGCGATATCAAGGATTTCGTTGATGGAAAGCGAATGATTTTGAGAGTATTGGCTTAAAGAAATTCCCTCAAAGTCCTCCATAACTAATGCGTAGCTATTGCCACAGTGTAATAGTCGCAGATAGTGAATAAAGCCTTCAATAGGTAGGTTCTTCGCGACCATGTATTGATTGCGAAACTGCACTAACTCCCGAAATGAGGGATATTCCTGAGCTAAGATCTTGATAACTACAGGCTGTTGCGTAACACTCTCTAACGCCCGATAGACTATAGTTCGGGAACCATGATAAACAAGCTCAACAAAGGTATATTCAGAGAGTTGTTGTTTTGCTTGAGCTAGTTGATTGGCAAAGCGACTCATAGGCTCAACGGGTAATTAGACTTAAAAATTAATTATATAGTAGTTAGTCGCCTGTATCAGGACAAATCAAAAAAACAACAGTATGAGGCGGCGTGAATCGCCGTCTCATACTGTTGTTTTTTATATCCTAATACCAATTCACGAAAGTGTGACAACACTTTTATGAATTAAGAAGCAGACCCAGTAAGGGTTTTAAAAGCACAAAATGGCTACATCATTTTGTGCTTTGGTATAATCATCAAGAAACATTAGAAATTTTACGCAACATCGTTTATGCAAGAAATCTGGTTAAGAATAGAAGCTTGGTTAAGGACTAATGCCCCAGAACATCTTGATATATTAGCGTCAGGAGCTTCTGATATTCAAATTAGTGAATTAGAAGCACTCATCTCTATCCAACTTCCTGAAGATGTCAAGTCCTCTTATCGCATTCATAATGGACAAACATCCTACGATTATGGACTGATTAATGGATGTGAATTCCTATCTCTAGAGCGAATCAAAGATGAATGGCAAATCTAGAAAGGGCTTCTAGATAATGGAACGTTTCAAGATGAAGATGGACAAGATCAAGGATGTGAACCTGATTTAGGAATTTGTAATGTTTGGTGGAGTTCAAAGTGGATACCTCTAACTTATGATGGTTGTGGCAATCATGATTGCCTAGATTTAGCGCCTACAGAAGGAGGAAACAGCGGACAGATCATCTCAATGTGGCATGATGCTCCTGAGAGAAAGATACTTGCACCTAGTTTTCGAGATTGGTTACAGAATTATGCTAAGGGGTTGGAGCTTAGGATCTCAAATTAAATAACTTGCAATATTCAAAACCCAGTATTGAGGAGGCGGGCTTCGCCCGCCTCCTCAATACTGGGTTTTATTTAATTTGCGATCCTTGGCTCAGTCAAGTCCAAGTTGTGATGATCCTGATAGTGCTTCAGGCTTCCTAATTTCGCCTACTACATTAATTCTAGGGAGACGATGCTTAAACCCACAGAGAACTTCCCAAGAAATTGTGCCTAACAAATTAGCCCAATCATCAGCAGTATTCTCTGAACCTCCGCCTAGAAATGTCACTACATCACCAACGTGAACATTTGAGACATGGGTAACATCGATCGCACATTGATCCATCGTAATTGTGCCGATCTGAGCAACTTTTTGGCCATTCACGGATACACGAATGCGATTGGATAGACCGCGTGGAATGCCATCAGCATAGCCGATCGCTACAGTGGCGATCGTCATATCCTGTGACGCGATAAATGATCGCCCATAGCTGACACTTGTACCTGCTTTGATTTCTTTGACTTGAGTAATCCGTGCTTTGACCGTGAGCGCAGGACGGAGATCGACAATATTTTTGAGATGGGGCGCAGGATAAAGCCCATAAATACCTAACCCAGTTCGTACAATATCGAAATGAATTTGGCGATCGCACAACATTGCTGCGGTATTACAGATGTGAATACGTGGCGGATAAATCCCCTCTGCCTTAAGTGCGGCAATTATTTGCTCAAACCTCTGAATTTGCAATTCCATGAAGGTACGATCATGATCGTCAGCAGTAGCAAAGTGCGAGTAAACACTGATAATTTCTAAATTTGGTAAATGCTGCACCAGTTGCACAAAGGAGATCGCCTCTTGCCAATTTACCCCTAGTCGCGACATGCCTGTATCAATTTTGAGATGGACAGGAATCTGTTCGCCAGTTTGCGACAGAACATCATGATAAATCAACGCTTGTTTAGGATTGCAAATCGTCGGTTGTAAGCGGTATTCAGCGATCGCCTTGATCTCATCAACCCCGTTCGTTGCACCTAAAATCACAATCGGAACTGTGATTCCCGCACAACGCAACTGAATTCCCTCAGGAATTGTGGCAACTCCTAACCAAGTCGCACCCGCCTCGATCGCGGTTTGGCTGACATCGATTGCCCCATGCCCGTAAGCATCAGCCTTGACGATCGCCATTAACTCCGTAGGCGCAGTTAGCAGAGACTTTAATTGATGCACATTATGCTTAATTGCTGAGAGATCGACTTCCACCCATGCTCGATGGTTTTGCTTAAGCATTACAGCACACTCCTCATAGATTAATTGGGTTTACAACGCCCATAGCATTGCAAACCTCATAATTATTTTTAGCTTACAAAACGTTATATTAATGTGATTCGGCAAAAATACTCTTGTCTCGCCGATGAGATCTGTAACAAACTCTAAGTAGCTTTTTGAGGCTATTTTAATTCTCAGCACCGAAACTAAGTCTAGTTTTACAGCGTCTTACTCAAAACCAATATCGCGAAACCTAGACTTACAATGAGGATTGCGATCAGTATTTTTACCTAGTCTAATTATCGATACTTATGCGACTAATGCAACTCCTAACAAGTTTTATGCCCCAAAATTGGCAAGAAAATAATTTTAGGCATAATCTTAGACATAGCTTTAGGCAAATGCGGCGATCGCGCAAACGTTTTTTGTCATTTCTTTTTGTGGTAACTTTTGCAACTACCGTACTTTTACATAGCCTAATTCCTGCATTTTGGGCGAATGATCAGGCGATCGCCCAAATTAAGCCGCAACCTCCGCAATTAAACCAACCTATCCCTCCCCAAAATCCACCTGTAGACAAGCGCCAAGAGATTCGGGGCGTATGGCTAACTAGTAATGACTTCTCAGTACTTAGAGATCGCCAAAAGCTTGGCGAAGCTCTCAAACAACTTAAGCAACTCAATTTCAACACTATCTATCCCGTTGTCTGGAATTCAGGCTACGTGATGTACCCCAGTGCTGTGGCTCAAGCAGCAGGAAACCAACCTTTTGTCTATCGCGGTTCTGAAGGACAAGATATTGTTGCGGATATCATCAGTCAGGGGCATCAAAATAATTTATTAGTGACGCCTTGGTATGAGTTTGGATTTATGGCTCCGCAAATGTCTGAGCTGGCGATCACCCATCCTGATTGGCTCACCCAACAACGTGATGGTAGTAAAACTTCGATCACAGCCGCAGGTGAAGTGGCATGGCTCAATCCGTTTCATCCTGAAGTGCAGCAGTTTTTGACAGACCTTATCTTAGAAGCCGTCTCTAAGTATGACTTGGACGGTATTCAGTTTGACGATCACACCAGTCTTCCCAAAACCTTTGGCTATGATCGCTACACTCTCAATCTTTATCGTCAAGAAACTAAAAAAGCGGCTCCCGCCGATGTCAATGATCCTAATTGGGTACGCTGGCGAGCTAACAAAATTACGGCTTTTATGTCAAGGCTAAGTAAAGCTGTGAAGCAAAGAAAGCCCAATGTAATCTTTTCAGTGTCTCCTAATTATCATGACTTCGCCTATAGGCAACAGTTACAAGACTGGCTAAGCTGGGTGCGTCAAGGCTTTGTTGATGAATTACTGGTGCAGGTATACCGTGATGACCTAGATGATTTTCTAGCTCAAATTAGTCGTCCTGAAATTGTGGAAGTACAAGGTAAAATTTCCACTGCGATCGCCATTCTCTCTGGACTCCGTAATAGCAGTGTACCGATGTCTAGGGTCTATTCTCAAGCTATAAATGCCAGAAATCGCGGTTTGGGGGTTTCTTTCTTCTATTACAAGAGTTTATGGGGTTATGGCCCCGAACCTGTTGCCGATCGCCAAAGGGATTTTCAATATCTATTCCGTAGTCCTGCACCAAGATTTGCCAATGAACAGTCTTCGTCAGTCAAAAAAACGAATCTCAACTGACCTTCTCAATTGGATAAATTGCCTCATAGCTTAAAAGTTCGGTTAAGCTTGCCAAATACTGAGAATGGCTGCTGCTATTGTCTTGACGGGATCGATGAGGTTGGCGGCTTTAACTAGCAAAGTTATATGCTTGCCATTACTTGATCCATCGATAGCGAAATACTGGGGAAAATGTCAGAGGCAATGCGATCGGCTTCTCTATATACTTTCTCAACATAACTTCCATTTACCAAAGTTAAAACCGAAAACGTTCCCACCAAAAAATCAACAATCCAATATTCAGGAATCCCAAATTGTGCATATTCCTTCCGCTTCTCGACGGTATCTACTGAACGACAAGTTGGGCTGACAATCTCAATTACTAACAAACATGGCTCATGCAAAATATCTGGCTGGTTTCCTAAGCTTTTCTTATGAGCAAGCGTCATCACTAAAACATCAGGACGACGTGTTCTTTTACCATTGAATATTTCAGTACTATTGACACGCACACAGTATGGATGATTGGAGTGACTTATTTCTGATTGCAAAAAGAAAGCAAAAAACATCATCAAATCATTATGAAATACGGTTGCTGGAGTCAATTCAGCCAATTCTCCATCGTTAAATTCATAAAGGCGATCGCTGCCATCTTCATAGGTTAGATATTCCTCAAATGTCATTTTTTTCGCAGTAGTGACGGTCATAGTTTTCCATCCTTGCTCTTGAATTGTGAGTAAATCTATTGTATCTACCTAAATCTAAATAATCACACTTAAATTAAAACCCAAGAACCTGTAGCACACGCGCAGCGTGTGCTACAGGTTCTTGGGTTTTAATTATTGCACCTTTCCTACAGGCATATATTCTTGAATGAGATTACGCTGACTTACCCGATCGCCTTCGGATAATAAGCGATCGCCTGCCTCTTTAAGAGTTCGCAAGTCAAAACTCGGTGGACGAAACTCAGGTAACGCTTGAGTGCTATTCACCAATCTTAAAGACAAACGCTCTAAACCAATTTCATAGACAAACTTCCGCACTTGCTCATCATATAAACTCGATCGCAATGAGCCAAAGAAATCAATCGAGCGATCGGGATACATATCCACCAGCCGCTCAATTTCCCACTGCGGAATATTATCAGGCGCAAAAATACCACTGACAATACCAATGCGATCGCTGCGATCGGGTTGCCAATAAAACTTCTCCATACGACCATCACGCACCAACGGCGCATACAAAGTCGAAAAATCATTCCCCGTCACAATAATCGGTACACGTCTAATCGGATTACTGTCATAGCTCCCTGGCAACTGCACATTCGTTGGGTTATCAGCAATATTCATCAACGTGGCATTCACCAACTGTGTATTGACCGTATATTGCGTAGTGCTATCAACTCGTCCCGCCCCCGCATCGAGATCATTAATTAATAAAGCGCACATCTTGCCCCGCACCTTTACTAACTCAGCAGCCTCACGGTAGCGCATTCTAATCAATCGTGCAGGATCTCCAGCGTCAGGGCTTTCTAGCTCTCCACCCGACATTCTAATCGGATCAATTCCCAGTTTCTGAAAAGCTAACTCACATTGAAATGACTTACCTTCACCTTTACCCCCATGAATACCCAGAATTAGCGGCACATTCACATTTGGCAACTTCATAAAATTCTTGGCAAGATGTACAGCCAATTTATCTAAAAAGCGCGGTGAAATGTAATAAGACATACAGATTAATTTTGAGAACTATCTCCAATTTAGCTTATCTCAAGGTTCCCTTGAGATCTCATTTCTGATTAATATCAATTCACAGAAGTGTGGCTACACTTCTGTGAATTAAAACCCAAACCCTATAAAGGTTTTGAAAGCACAAAATGGCTACGCCATTTTGTGCTTTGGTATAATACATTGACATAGTTCTAAAGTTCAAAATTGCAGAGGAGTTCGAGGGTTCATCCAAAATTCTTGAATTGCTTGAACTACATGAGGATGAGTCCGCAGATCGGAGTGATTTACTCCATGCAAACAAACAAAATGGGCATGTTTGATCTTAGTAGACTCAACCGTAACCATCAAATCCCAGCCGCCAATAATATGCCCTGCGACAACTAATGTCGGAATTACTGCTGCAATTTTTTCGGCTAAGTATCGTCTATCTTCACTCAAATGTTTAGCCATGCCAATCCTCAATCCCCAAGCACTCAGAATTTTGACAACATCTGCACCACCAATGGGAGAGCCTAAAAGGATTAAAGATTCGATACGATTCCACCATTCGGGATGGCGAGATAAGACTTCTACCCAAATGACCCCTCCGAGTGATGTGGCAATGATCCGCGCAGGTATATCTGGATAGTCTTGAAACGTCTGTTCAGCAGATTTAGCTACTTTTTGAATAAGCGGGGCGATCGCAAAGTGAGTTTCTACAGAAAACCTAAATCTATCTGGCACAAAGGAGGGCAAAGAACCTAGATAGGGGGCAATGATCTTAGAGTCTGAGGGAGCAACTTGCTTGGCTAAAGTCTCCATAGCATAATTACCATCACTCATACCATGCTGAGAAAATACGATGAGTTTTGGCTGTTGACCTTCCATAGGTAAATTTTTTGGCTCAATAGGTGTTTCGGGGAGGTATTCTGGTGTTAATAGTTAAAACCTTTGGGCAGTATGTGTTTCAGCCTCGGATGTCTAAAAAATCTAAAATGACTGGTATCAAAGAGTTTGCGTTATCTACAATGCTCAACCTCCCTGAAATGCCTAAAGAGGCTTACTTTTTTGACATTCCCAACTTGCGATCTCCTAAATTCATCATCAGATATAGCCAGCAAGTCGATCTAAATTCTAATCAAAAAGATAGCTTCTGAAATAGATCCGATAATGGCATTGTGAAACCTTCAATAACATCTTCACCATCTAAGAAATCAGACTGTTTGAGTAAGCGATCGGGTTCTTGGGCAGAACGATAGACTAGGACATAATGTAATTTGAGATTAATTACCCAAACTAAGCGTGATCCATTTTCAAAATATTCCACAATTTTTTGATCGATTTCAGAAATCGTGTTGTTTGGAGAGAGAACTTCGATCGCTAGATCAGGTGAGCCATCTAAAAATCCGTCGGGTAGTTCAGTAAGTCCCTGTAGTTTTTCTTTGGATACAAAGGAAATATCAGGCGATCGCTTGTTGCCATTCTTCATGGTGAAGGCAGTACTAGAATCAAGAATAATGCCAAGTTGTCTAGGCAAAATGTAATTCATTAAAGCCATGACTAGAAGGCTGCAAGTATATCCATGCAATGCACCTGAATTTCCCATATTAACCAGTTCTCCATTCACAAGTTCATAGCAATTTCCATCGGTTAGCGCCATTAGTTTGGCATCTGTCCAGATTTTTGTCGTTGGAGGTGAGGCAGTAAGTGGCGACATAATTGACTCTTAAATAATATGACAAGAAAAAACTTGACTTAATTTCAACGTTGGGAAATGACTTGAGCAATGGCTTTAATGGCTAATTCAACTTCACAGTCAAAAATCTCAGAACAGTCAACAAGGTTATCCTGCTTCCAGTAAGATTTGGAAACATTGTGGTGCTTCAGATCTGAGGTAATGTTAGTTTGGTCATAATTATTAAATACTAAAACTATTAGACATAATTCTTCTAAATAAAAAAGCCCGCCTAGGCGGGCTTTTTTATTTACTTCTTATCTTTAGAGTTAGAGATCACCTTAGGAGGTTCACGGAAAAAGATTGCAAAGAAGAACAAACCAATCAAACAAGCGAAAATAAAAGTGTAAGTGAGAGCTTCCATTAGACACTATGCCTCAATAACGCGAGTAGTTTTGTCACCAAGTTTTTGGAAAGCACCCCATTCAACTTGCTCTTCGCTGAGTTCTGGGTCAACCCCAGCAAACACATCGCGGAACAAGGTACGAGCGCCATGCCAAATGTGACCGAAGAAAAAGAACAGAGCAAATACTGCATGACCAAAGGTGAACCAACCACGAGGGCTAGTACGGAAAACACCGTCAGAGTGATTCTTTTCTTGATCAAATTCAAAGATTTCGCCTAGCTGAGCTTGACGAGCATACTTCTTAACGCTTGGAGCGTCGGCAAAGGATTTACCATTCAACGCGCCACCAACAAAGGATACAGTTACTCCAGTTTGCTCAACACTATACTTTGATTCAGCACGACGGAAAGGAATGTCAGCACGAACAACACCATCTTGGTCTTGTAAAACAACAGGGAAAGTTTCAAAGAAGTTAGGCAAGCGACGAACGCTAAGTTCACGACCTTCACCATCTTTGAAAATTGGGTGTCCTTGCCAACCTTGAGCAATACCATCGCCATTGTTCATTGGACCAACACGGAACAAACCACCCTTAGCAGGGCTGTTGCCAACGTAGTCGTAGAAAGCAAGTTTGTCAGGGATTTTTGACCAAGCTTCTTCAGCACTCAAACCAGCATTTAGACCAGTTTGAACGCGACGAGAAATCTCTTGTTGGAAAGAGTTGCTGTCCCACTGATAGCGGGTAGGACCAAATAATTCGATAGGTGTGGCAGCCGAGCCATACCACATGGTTCCAGCGACAACGAAAGCAGCAAAAAATACAGCCGCAATACTACTAGATAGTACAGTTTCGATGTTCCCCATACGTAGCGCTTTGTAAAGACGCTCTGGTGGACGCACGGTCAAGTGGAACAGACCAGCAACGATACCAACGATACCAGCAGCGATGTGGTGAGCCACAATACCGCCAGCATTAAATGGGTTAAATCCGTTAGGTCCCCATTCAGGCGCGACAGGTGCAACGTGACCAGTCAAACCATAGGCATCGGATACCCACATGCCAGGGCCGAAAAGTCCTGTTTGGTGGAAGGCTCCAAAGCCAAAACAAAGTAAACCAGATAAAAATAAGTGAATGCCGAACATCTTAGGCAAGTCTAGAGCAGGCTCACCTGTGCGAGGATCTCTAAATAGTTCTAGATCCCAGTTAACCCAATGCCAAATCGCAGCAAGGAATAGTAAACCAGAAAGTACGATGTGTGCGAGTGCAACACCTTCAAAAGACCAGAAACCGGGGTCAGCAACTTGTTCGCCAGTAATTGTCCAACCACTCCAAGAGTTAGTAATGCCCAAACGGGTCATAAAAGGCATTACATACATGCCCTGCCGCCACATGGGGTTGAGGACGGGGTCACTGGGGTCAAAAATTGCTAATTCATAAAGTGCCATCGATCCTGCCCACCCTGCTACGAGAGCAGTGTGCATCAGGTGCGTGGCAATCAGTCTTCCTGGATCGTTCAGGAGAACTGTATGCACTCGATACCAGGGTAATCCCATTGTAAATTTTCCTTAATCTATGTAATGAGTAAGATCTTAACGATTCTTAATTTTAATTTATGATAATTGATCCTGACTTGAGTAATCACTCAAAATACTTAAAGTAATATAAGAAAATACTATTTTCAGAATCTTTACATCAGTCGATTTATTTCATTTGTAACATCATAATAAACTATTCCCTCCGATTGATTGCGATAAAACCTAAAAAGCAAGAGCATCGCTTCGTAAAAACCCATTGATAGAGTTGCGGCGCGAAGCGCCGCAACTCTATCAATGGGTTTTTAGCTATAAATCCTTATTGGTAAATGCGATCGCGATATTTCGATCACCAGATCAGCACAGGAGGCAGGGTAATCCCGATTAATCATGCGGGGCATAAATAGTTCAGGGTGTAGCGCTTTCCAAAAATATTCAACAAATTGGGTGATTTCTGCGTCACTCATCCCTGATTTGCCAGCAGCAATGAGTTTACGCTCGGCTTCAATCCGCCATTGGAGACTATATTGGTAATCTTCAGGCACAAGTACGATCAAGCTATCGAGATATTCCCAGAGCGGCAGATAGTTGTAGAGATTGGCATTACATTCGAGGGCAAATTCGCGATCTCTTTCTGACAAGATTGGTGGGACAAAATTACGAAAAGCCGAAATTGGTAAGGGTTGCATTCCCACAAACCAGCCCTCAAACAAAACAATATCCGCGCCATTGGAAATTTCTGGCTCAATGCGATCGCCTGCACCATTATGTAGCGATTTATCAAAACGAGGAATGGCGATCGGCTGAGGATGCTCTGGATGGCGATCGCGCAATTGCTGCAAAACTTGCATACCCAGATCAATATCATGGGTGCTAGGGGGACCACGCCAAATCAGATCGGGGCGGTGATCGCGTAGTTTTTGGCGATCTACATAGAGCTTATAGATGTCGTCTAGAGAAATACTTAAAAATGTTTTGCCAAGATATTGCAACAGAATATTTAGCACTATACCTAATGTGGTTTTGCCAGTACCTTGGCCACCCAGTAAGCCTTGAATAAAAGTTCTTTCTAATTTTGTTTGCTGATTGGCTAGGCTTTGAGCGAGGGGTAGCCAATAATGCCAGAGCAGGGGCAAAGTTGCCGATGGAGGATGGATTTGGATATTATGCAGCTTTAGAGTTTCTAGAATTTCTGGATAAGCTAACCGTAAAAGCTGCGATCGTTGATCAACTATTTCTGCAATTGCTTTTAAATCTCGTTTTAAATTGGGATTATTAACATCCAACCGATCAAAGCAATTGTTTTTTCTTGATTCGTTCACTAATAAATCATTATCAGCGCTTGATAGGCGATCGCCTTGGACTAATAGTTCAAAAATTCTTATAGGTATATTTTCGAGCATTTCCTTACTACGTCAGGCTTCTGCATAGTTAGCTATATAAATCAGTTATAAAAATCACAAATTTACAAAAATTAAGCTATTAATTAAATATAACTTAACCTAGAATGAATTCAGTGAGTAATTATACGCAAGCTCCTCCACAAAAATACGGATAGTTACTAACTTAAATACAACCAAAACCATTACCAAAAAGACAAAATCCAACAACTATGAATTTCAAAGCTCTTTTGATCATTGCTAGCCTTAGCCTATCTGCTGGATTAGTTTCTTGTGCCACAGAAACCACTAAAACTCCTGCTTCTACTCCAGCCGCTACTTCCGCTCCTGCTGCTACCGATGCTGCTAAAGACAAAGCTACAACCGATGCTAAGCCTGATGCCACTAAAGATGCTAAGCCTGCTGATTCAATGGCTAAGCCCGATGCTGCTAAGGACAAAGCTGCAACTGATGCTAAGCCTGCTGACTCAATGGCTAAGCCTGATGCTGCTAAGGACAAAGCTGCAACTGATGCTAAGCCTGCTGATGCAATGGCTAAGCCTGCTGATGCAACTGCTAAACCTGATGCTGCTAAGCCTGCCGACCCAACGGCTAAGCCTGCTGATGAAACCAAGAAGCCTCAGTAGTATTTAAAACAAAAAAAGAGGTGACGCAAAGCGTCACCTCTTTTTTTGTTTGAGGCTGCTAGAAGTTGGACTAAGATCTAAGCAAAACTCTATAGGAATGATCATGCGATCGCCAACTCAAGAGCAGACGCTCAAGCCCAAACAAGATTTACCCGCCAAAGTTTTTCATTGGGTAAGTCTGGTCAGTTTATTTTTAATGATCACCAGTGGCTTACAGATTTATAACGCTAATCCAGTATTTGGTGGACGAGGAGGTATTCACCTTCCTGCAATTTTAGGACTAGGGGGATGGTTAGCAGGTGGTAGACATTGGCACTTTGCGACAATGTGGCTATTTGCGTTAAACCTGCTGTGGTATGGGATTTATGTTTTGCTTAGCAAACGTTGGCGACATCGATATGCGAGTAACAAAGATATTAAAGCCTTAATAGTTAGCCAAAATACCAAGCGCAAAAACTACGCATGGCATCGCTTGATTTACACATTGCTAATTCCGATCTTACTGTTATCGATTTTTACGGGGATCGGGATGTATAAGCCAGCCCAGTTTTATTGGATCGTAGATAGTTTTGGTGGTTGGGATGCGTTACGAATTACGCACTTTATGGCAGTACCGATCACACTGATATTAGGCGGTATTCATTCTCAGTTGGGGCGAAAAGTGGGTGGAGATCGCCTTCTAGATTCAATGTTTTGGGAGTAATACCAGTTCACAAAAGTGCTGACACACTTTTGTGAACTAAAAAACTAGCCCAGTAAGGGTTTTAAAAGCACAAAATGGCTACGCTATTTTGTGCTTTGGTACAAGTAAAGGCGGCGCGAAGCGATGCCTTTGTTATATTTAAGTTATGTCACAAGAACCTGAACAAAAATTACCAAGCTCAGAGCTTGAGTTAGATGAGACTGATTTAGTCCCACGCCGCCGCTTTTTGTCCCTAGGAGGCGCAGGATTGCTAGCAATTGGCTTTGGTAGCCTTGCTGAGGGTTTGGTGGGCAGTTTATCAGAGCCATTAAATCAGCAGGTTGAAGCACTGATCTTTAAACCACAGCAGCCAGTCCCAGAATTCCCAATTAGTGCGATCGAGCCAGATAAGTTAATTATTAATAGTTTCCGTGGTACGCCAGTAATTAACCCTCTAGCTTATCGCCTCACAATTGACGGTGAAGTAAATAATCCCTTGAGTCTAAGCATGGGCGATCTCCAAAAAATACCTTTTACTAACATGGTTATCCGTCATGTATGCGTTGAAGGGTGGGCGGCGATCGTGCAGTGGGGTGGTGTCAGAATACGAGATTTAATAGCGATCGCTCAGCCATCTGCTCAAGCCAAATACGTATATTTCTATTCAGCCGATGGCTATTACGAAAGTTGGGATATTGACTCGGTGATGCATCCCCAAACCTTAATGGCTTATCAGAAGAATGGGCAGCCTTTAACTCCAGCATATGGTGCGCCATTGCGTCTTGCCTCACCTGTCAAGCTTGG
>Ga0172372_10002737_pt1 | contig 26461 bp, 23 predicted proteins | sample LakKiv5m_2_FD_114544 | JGI IMG/M metagenome (GOLD analysis project Ga0172372, IMG submission 114544) | Freshwater microbial communities from Kabuno Bay, South-Kivu, Congo - kab_092012_9.5m | ecosystem: Environmental > Aquatic > Freshwater > Lake | place: Democratic Republic of the Congo...
AAAATCTGTTGCCAGACGGCGATGCGCTCGGCTTCTGGCATGGCAGGTACTGCGGCACCCGCAAAAATCACGCGCCCGTTGCGCGTGCTCGCAATGAATTCTTCGGCTTCACCGATGACTTTGATGCTCTGGGCGTAGCATTCCGCACTGGTGGCGCCCCAGACCGTCAAACCGTGCTTGCCCATCACGACGAGATCGGCCTGCGGGTTGGCGGCGACCCCTTCGCCGATTTGCTTGCTCAGCGTGAACCCGGGACGGATGTAGTCGACCCACACCATGCGGTTGCCCCAGAGACGGGTGCAGAGCGCCCGCCCTTCGGCGGCACAGGCCAAACTAATCACCGCATCCGGATGGGTGTGGTCTACGTGGGGCGCTGGTATGAAGGCGTGCAACAGCGTTTCAATGGATTGACGTGGTCGATCTTGCAAAAACACACTGCGGTTGAGGTAGGCCACCATTTCTTCGTCGCTCATGTCGTGTCGTTGCACGAGCGGTGCGATGTCGGCCATGCGGAGCGCCGCAAATCCACCCTCGTGAATCGTGGCAACGTCGCTGCCAGAGCCCTTGACCCAGAGCACACTCACACTGCGCCCGGTGTGATCGACTTCCTGTGTCTTGGCGCTCGTGTTGCCACCGTAGATGTTGACCACCGTGCGGTCACTGCCCAGCAAACGACTGCGATAGACGAGTCCGTCAAGGGCCGGCATGGCCTGAGCATCTGCTGTGTTCCAGCGCTGTTGTGGCATGATGTACTCTCTTTCCACCCATGTATAGTTTGTTACTATGAAACTATACCACTCTTTATTTACACGCTCCTTTGTTTCGAAATGTCAAAAATTTGTGTATTCACAAATTTAATTGCACTGGTCGTGGGCCCATGCGCCGATGGCTGCCAATGGTGGGTTATACGTGGGAGTGTGCGTCGCAACAACGAGCGTTGGGTGGTCGGTCTGCAGTACTTGGAAGGGCGGGTGGTGCGCGATATTGGCGAGATACGTAGCATCAGCGTGGGCGTGCCCGCGTTGTGGCTCGTTTGTCAGGCGGTGGTGCAGGCGTTGGTGGCGCACGGTTTCGGCCACGGTGCAGACGATGACCTTGATACGGGCCTGAGGGTGCCAGTGGTCTAGAAACGGTTGCCAGACGTGGTGTTGGAAGGCAGCGTCACACACGTGTGATACGCCGTGCTGGAGCAACAGCGCAACCGTTTCACGGAAGGCTTGGTTACAGGCGAGCTGCAGAGCATGTGCCGGATCGGCGTCTGGCGTTACGCCGTGCCATACCTGACCTTGCTTGATGGCGTCCCGTGCGCAATGTGGCAGACCGAGATGCTGGCTCAAACGCATGGCGAGCGTGCTTTTGCCGCTCCCGGGGGGACCACTGACGATGATGAGCGTGGGGAGTGTTCTTGGCATGTACAAAACCCTTTTTGCTACGGGGTGTCAGCGTGACCACCTGCGTGGAGTGGCTCCAAGTTGTGCTACGCTTACGTTTGACCATCTTACCTGTTCTCAAAGGAGTTTGCTATGCTTGCTCAGCGTGCCATGCCGAACTTTGCAATGTCCGAAGCACCCCAAGGCCCAGTTGCAGCGGTGTATGCGCAACGAATCGCCGATTTGTATGCGCAGGCGGGATGTGATTGGGTGGTGATATACGGTGACCGTGAGCATGCCGCTGATATCACTTATTTGAGCAATTTCGACCCACGTTTCGAAGAAGCAATATTGGTGCTTGGCCCGCAAAACGCGTTCATCGTGGGCAATGAAGGACTCGGATACGTCTCCATGCTCCGCATCGATGTGCCGGTTCACCTCAGTCAATCACTCGGCTTGATGGGGCAAGACCGTACGCAGGCGCCGCGCTTGAGCGCCGTGTTGCACACCATCGGCCTGCGGGCGGGGGCTCGGGTGGGTGTGGTCGGTTGGAAGTACCTCGAGCCGGAGGAGCGTGACGATGAGTTGCCGGCCTTTGTGCCGAGCATGGTGTTGTCTGCCATTCGCGCAGCGTGTGGTGGCGCGTGTCAACTCGTGGACGTGACCCACTGCATGACCCATCCTGAGCACGGACTCCGGAGTCGCAACGACGCCGCCCAGCTCGCACAATTCGCTTGGGCCGCCCAGCGTTCGGCGCAGGCGGTCGATCGCATTGTCCGTGGCGCTCGTCCAGGCATGAGTGAGCACCACGTGACCACGTTCATGCAGTATGCTGGCGATCCGCTCAACTGTCACGTGATGATGTCTGGGGATAATCACGCGGTCGTGGGTCTGCGCTCTCCGAGCAGCCGTCTGTTGGCTCAAGGTGATGCGGTCACCACCGCCATCGGATTCCGCGGTGGACTCTGTTGTCGGGCGGGCACGTTGGCGACGAGTGTTGCTGATGCGGTGGTGCGCGATTACGTGGACGTGTACATGCGCGCGCAGTTGGCCTGGTACCAGACCCTCGCCATCGGGGTGCGCGGCGGTACCATGCATGCAGCGGTGCTCCAAGCACTTGCTGGGGCGGCGTTTACTCCGGCGCTCAACCCGGGTCACCTCGGTAGCATCGACGAGTGGAGTCATACGCCCATTCGTCCCGGTTCGTCGGATTGCATTGCTTCGGGCATGTTGCTCCAGTGTGACATCATCCCCACACATACGCCGGCTGGGATTGCCATCAACTGTGAGGACGCGGTTGCTGTGGCCGATGCTTCGTTGCGTGCCACGTTGGCGCACGAGTACCCGGAGTTGTGGGCAACCATCGAAGCCCGCCGCAATTACCTGCGTGAGGCACTCGGAATTGTGTTGGCCGCAGAGGTGTTGCCGTTGTCGTTGGCAAATGCCCGCTATGCGCCAGCGTGGCTGGCTCCCGATTATGTGTGGGTGAACGCATAACACCGTCAAAAAATTCCCCTCACCCGCAACGTGCGGGTGAGGGGGTTTAGCCAGAAGTGACTATGAAATCAAGGCACGGAACCATCCTGCGGTCATCTCGATGTCGCTTTGGACCAGCCCGTGCTGACTCTCTTGCCAGGCCAGGCTGACCGCGGCTCCGCGGCTCCGCAGTTGCTCGTAGAGCGCCTCGCTCTGCTCGACCGTGATGAGGGGATCGTAGCGTCCAGCACTCATGAGCACCGGTTTGCCGGCCAACGATTGCACCTCCTCGGGTACGAGGGTGAGTTGTGATCGCCACAACATGGCGCCCTTGAAGGTGCGTGGTGAGAGCAATAGACTAGCCACTGCAATGTTGGCACCGTTGGAGTAGCCGAGTGCATAGACGTTGTGTGGCGCGAAGCCGTAGTGCGTGGCGGCCGATGCCACAAATGCGGCCAATTCGTGGGAGCGCTGAGCCACATCGGCGAGGTCGAAGACTCCCTCCGCGAAACGCCGGAAAAAGCGCGGCATGCCCCGCTCCAACACATTGCCCCGTGGACTGAGGATGGCACACCCCGGCGCAACCGTCTGTACCAATCCGATCAGATCGTTTTCGTTGCCACCAGTGCCGTGGAGCGCAAGTATGGTTGGTAGATTGGGCTCGGTGGCTGGCACAAACCGATGAATGTACGATTCGATTGACATAATTGGCTAATGTGCCTCGCCGTGGTACTGCTCACCAGCCGGTATCGCGACGGGTAGGTGATTTTGCAAGGGGGCAATCGGGCAGGTCGCATAAATGGTGAAGGCACACGGCGGGCTCACCGCGCGATTGAAGTCCAGCACCGTCTTGCCGTCGACCGGTCCAGCCGCCATCAAGAAGCGCCCTGCGCCGTAGGTGGTCTGCCCGCTGGTGGCATCGCGGAAGTTGAAAAACAAACCACTGCCCGCGGCCACTGCGTCGAGCGTATGGCTCTGGCCAGCGAGGGTGAAGCTCACAAACCCCGGTGATGGGGTATCGGTGATGTCGCCCAGCACGTTGAGAATGGGAATCGTTTTGCCCGATTCGTATGCGGTGAAATGGGCTTCGACGGTGTACGCTGGATCGTGTGCGTACCAGACGCGTCCCGCAAAATCTCGGCGTACCGGGCTGTTGAGATCGCGAAGCCGGACGCCGACCCGGTCGCCGCGAGTAATCACGAAAAAGCTCAGGCCAGCATAACGAATCACGTCTGGCGTGTACTTGCCGTCACCGTCGACCTGTAGCGGCTGATTGCTGATGACCTCACCGTTCACGGTCAGTTGTGCATCCGCGCTCTGCACGGTGACATGGTCACCCTGACGAGTGAGTGTGCCCAAGTGTGCGGGGCAACTGCCAGCCGGGAAGACGAGATCTTGGTCGTCGCCCGAACCAAACGTGTTGACGCCCTCGTGCAACCAAAACAGCCCGGCCAGCGTCAGCCAGCCTTCATCGGCACGCAGTTGCTGCTCTTGTTGCTCGCGCCAAGCATGAAGTTCGTTGTGTGTGGTGCTCTGCATATGCGCTGAATCCTTAAAAAATTGATAAACTTACTAAAGTATACAAATCTTTGCTGGTTGATGCAAATAGGCGCTTGCACGGAAGAAGTTGACAGATTGGGGTGCCGTGCTATGATGCTGCAAACCCTTTTTTGACATTGAACAGCGAGGGGCCCATGCCTACGTTCCCAATCATTGACACGCACGTGCATTTGTGGGATCCAGCGCATTTTCACATTCCATGGCTGAGCAGCGTGGAGCGCATCAACATGCGCTTTTTGGCACCAGAGTTTGCGGAGCACACCCAAGGGGTGCAGGTGGAGGCGTGTGTGTACGTGGAAGTGGATGTAGCGCCGCATTATGCGTTGCTGGAGGCACAGTACATCAACACACTGGCCCGTACCATGGGCAAAATCAAGGGCATTGTGGCAGCGGCACCGGTCGAATACGGCGAGCAGGCGCGCGCCTACTATGCGGCGCTCGCAGCGGTGGGGCCGCGTATCAAGGGGGTGCGGCGACTCTTCCAGGGAGAATCAGATCCGCACTTCGCCATGCGCCCAGAGGTTGTCAAGGGGGTATCGTTGTTGGCCGAGTACGGCTTGAGCTTCGACCTGTGTATTTTTCATCATCAATTGCCAGCGGTAATTGAACTGGTGAAGCGTGCTCCCAAAGTGCAGTTCATTTTGGATCATGTGGCCAAGCCGTCCATCAAGACGGGTGAGCTCGACCCATGGCGTGCCAACATGCGTGCCTTGGCGGCGTTGCCCAATGTGGTGTGCAAAATCAGTGGCATGGTGAACGAGGCGGATATGGGGGCGTGGCGTCCCGCCGATTTGCAGCCCTATGTGGCGCATGTCCTCGAGGTGTTTGGCGAAGATCGGGTCATGTACGGTGGTGACTGGCCGGTGTCGTTGTTGGCCACTTCGTACATCGAATGGGTGCAGACGCTCGACGAGTTGACCGCACACCTCTCCGAACGTGCCAAGCGCAAGTTGTGGATGGAGAACGCTCGGCGCGTGTATCGTCTCGGGGTGTAGTTTGGTTGAGAAATTGCATGACGCAGGGCGTACAGACCATGTCTGTACGCCCTGTTTGGGGTATACCGCCAGTGTTATTGTGGTCGGTGTGGTGCCAATGTGGGGCGATGATAGCTGAGGGGAGCAATTTCACGGGCGGTTTTTTGTTCGACCGCTGATTGTGCGAGGTAGTAGCCGACCATGAAGCCGAACGGCATCCCCGATCCACAAAAACCGCCACCGGCCCAGACGTTGGCCAAGCCGGGCACCGCATCGGCCACGGGGACGTAGTCGGGGGTGAATGCCATCATGCCCGCCCAGCGTCGGGTGATTTTGACGTCCTTCAAGGCGGGGAAGAGGCGTGGCAGCACACCGTTGAGCGCATGTTGCACGTCGTCGGTGATGCCGATGTCGTAGATGTCCACGTCTTTGTTGTGGGCCACATTGCGACAACCACCGAGCACAATCGAGCCATCGAGTGTTTGTTGCCAGTATTCACCGGTGGGGGTGATGTCGGTGCCCATGCCGTTGTAGAAAACCGGCGCAATGGCTTCGGTTGACATAATTTGACCGCGCACGGGTGTAATGACACCGTTGAAGGCAGTAGCGATTTGGCGACTCCACGCATTTAGGCCTAGGACCACCGATTGGGCTTGGATGTTGCCTTGGTCGGTAATCACGAGCGGGTGACCATCGCGGTGCTCAATGCGATCGACGGTAGCAATGCACAAGAGGGCGCCATGGCGAATGGCAGCTTCGACGACGCCCTTGACGAGGCGCCCCGAATGAATCATGGCGCTACTCGGTGAATAGGCGGCGCCGACGATTTCTTCGCCAAGGGGCGTGTTGATCATGCTCTGTACTTGAGCGCGGTCGAGTAATTCGGCCTGGTAGCCGTCTGCGTTGAGGGCGGCAACGCTCCGAGCCGCATCAGCGTGATCGCTTGCGGAGAGTGACAAGTTGAGCGTGCCGGGTTCACGGAAGTGGCAATCGAACCCTTCTGATTGTATGATTTGCTGCGCCAACTTGCCGTTGAACCGGGTCAATTCGTAGATTTGTTGTGCTGCTGCGGTGCCGAGGCGCTGTTGGGCACCGAGGTATCCCTCGGCAGGACCGAAGCCGATAAACCCGCCATTGCGCCCCGTGGCGCCATGGGCCGGATGTACGCGTTCAATCAGTGCTACTTTGTGCCCCGCTTTCGCTAAAAAGTAAGCAGTAGCTGACCCGACTACGCCACCACCGACCACCACGTAGTCGATGCGACTGGGGAGCGGTGAACTGGGGATGCGCAAATCACTGGTGTCGTGCCAGTACGACGAGTTGCCAACGCGTGAACGATCTTCAACCATGGTGTGCCTCCGTGTGAGAAAAATGTGGGGAGAGTATCAGCCGTCATGCCGCGGTGCTCAATTGACACAACTGCACCCTACTCGTATCATACAAACAACGAAAAGAGTGCGTTGGTCGCCACCATCAAGGGATTGCTGTGGTGCCATCTTAATCGCTGATATTCATTTCGTCAATCATCCAATCTAGAAGGAATTCACCGTGCTGCATCGACGATACGGCCGTGTTGGGCAGATGATGTTGCTGCTCTTGTTTGGAATCTTGTTGGTTGCATGTGGAAGCGAAGCGGTGCCACTCACCGGCACCATTACCGATGCGTATACGCAAAAACCTGTGGCATCAGCCGTAGTAGAGGTTGGTGGCGCCAAGGCGATGACCGATGCGCAGGGGCAATTCACCATCGAACAGTGGCAACGAACTGCGCAACTCAGCGTGACCGCCACCGATTTTGAGGCGCTCCAGCTCGATTTGAGTACGCAACAATGGCCCGATGAGATGACCGCTGATGCTGCCAAACTTGCCTTGACCATCCGACCCAACGTGATTCGTGGGGTGGTCAGTGATGCTTGGAGTGCAGCGCCGTTGAGCGGCGTGCGTATTGTGGCCAGCGATGTCCTGTCGGCAACCACGGATGCCGAAGGGCGGTACGAGTTGCTCGGCGTGCCTACGGAGTTTTCGTTGCAAGTCGAGCTCGCCGATTATTTGCCACAAACCGTCGCCATCAAACAGCAAATCACTGCGGATATCACCATGGAGAACATGCTGTTGAGCGGGACGGTCACCGATCAATACAGCGGTGAGCCGCTTGCAGGGGTAGCGGTGAAAGCAGGCGACGTGACGGGGCAAACCGATGCGACGGGTGCCTATGCGCTTGCCAACGTCGTTGACCGTACTGCGGTGTCGTTTACGATTGACGGCTATGCGACTGCTGTTGTGGATGCCAGCAAAAAGACTGCACTCGATGCCGTGTTGCGCCCCGATGTGCTCAAGGGTACGGTGGTGAACGGTGTCGATAATTCGCCTATTCAGCATGCCACGATTGTTGCAACGGAGTCACTCAACAAGTCGGCCGTAGCACGCGTGCGTATTGACTTGACCGACGGCAAATTTGAGCTCAAAGGCGTGCCCGAGACCGGTTTCATCCAGATTCTTGCGCCCGGGTACCGCAAATTAGTGGTGCCGATTGAGCAGGGCAAGATTGCGAGTGAGCTCAAGCTTGAGCCGTTTACGGCCAAGGCGGTGTACATCACTGCGGCGGTGGCGTCCAATCCGAATTTGGTTGAGAAGTTTTTCAACAACATTGATGCCAGTCAACAGTTGAACGCAATCGTCATCGACCTCAAGTCGGATTTGCGCGATGACCTCGGGCTCATCTACTACGATTCACAGGTGCCCATCGTGAAAGAGCTGGGGACTGCTCAACCGCGGTACGACATTGAGGCCATCTTAGCTGAAGCCAAGCGTCGTGGCATTTATACGATTGCACGTGTGCACATGTTCAGCCACGACAATGTTTTGGCGGAAGTCAAGCCCGCATGGGCGGCTCAAGATCGCGTCAAGGGGGGTATTTTCTACGATTATCCGACGTCGACCATCAAATACGCTTGGCTTGATCCGTTCAACGAGAACGTGTGGGACTACAACATTGCCTTGTCGGTCGAGGCTGCGTTGTACGGATTCGATGAAATCAACTTCGACTACATTCGCTTCCCGTCACTTGAATTTGGTGCCGATGATGGCGAGCGTCTCAAGTTGTCACGCGAGGTGACCGACCCACAAGAACGCTACGACACCATTCGTGCGGTGTTGGCGCGTGCACAACCTGCCATCAACGATGCTGGTGCCTTCTTGTCCGTAGATGTCTTTGGATTTACCACCGAGGGACCCATCGACATCATCGGGCAAAGCATTCCCGTCATGGGCGAAGTGACCGACTACATCTGTCCGATGGTGTATCCGTCGCATTACGGGCCCGGCTATCTGGGCTACAGCAATCCAGCCAAGTACCCGTACGAGGTCATCTACCGCACCATGGAGAGTGGTATGGCGCAACTTGAAGGGAAGCGTGCGCGGTTGCGTCCGTGGCTCCAAGATTTCACACTTGTCTGGGTGCCCGATGATCAGATTGTGAGATATGGCGTTACTGAGTTGCAGGCCCAAATCAAGGCCGTCGAAGATGTGCACACCGATGCAGGCTGGTTGTTGTACAGCTCCGATAATGTCTACACCTATGCGGCGGTGCCGTAGGGCAACGTTGCTCATCAGATTGATGAATCGATGAACGCATCACTTTCCAATCATACGGTGGTTATCGCCGTGCGCTGGTTGAGTTTGGTTGTTACCGCGCTGTTGCTTTTTTGGCAACAGCGCACCTTGTCTGACTGGATTGCCTTTACGGTGGTGGTCACACTCAACATCAGCATGTCATTGGTCATGCAGACGGTCGCTCGGTGGGCAGTACGTCACACGGCGATTTTGGCCGTAGACGTGCTGGTAGCAGCCGTGGTGATTGCATGGAGCTCGCTGTGGGGCAGTCCCTTTTTGCCCTATACATTGGCCGTGCTCGTCTTGCCGGCGCTGATTAGTGGGTGGCGTGGTGGTTTGCTCGCCGGTTTACTGTTGAGCAGTTTGCTCGCCACCTTGCAAGTGACCGTTGTAGGGCAGCCCGTCCTTGATCCAACGGTGACGTGGGTGCAGTGGCTGGTGGTGTATCTGCTCCCTGCTGGAGTAGGTGCGGTATTGCCTGCGTTGCTCCAACTGATTCGTGCCGCCAATGCGCCGCGTTATACACGCACCATGCCGCTGGTTTTGCCACCGCTGACCAATTTAAGTGAGCGCTTTCGTGATGCGCTGCCGATGCGCCGGCGCAGTGGTGTGGCCACAGCCACTGGCGGAGTGTCACTGGCCACGCGTACTGAAGCGGTGCGTGTGGCACTGTATCAGCCGTTGCCGAGTGAACTGGTGTATGCGGAGCAGGTCGCGGTGCTCGTTGATCGCTTCGAGCAACAGACCGCAATTGCCACACGCGTTGTTTTTTTGGGGCGCCCACAACCCATCCAGTCGTTACATTTGCCCTTGTTGCGTCGGGTGCTCATTGAATCGCTTTTGAATGTGGAACAACACGCTCAAGCGACCAGCGTGTCAGTGTTGACGCGGTACGACCAGCGCACGGTGACGGTGGTGGTCCAAGACGACGGCAACGGTCTGCCCATCAGCGGGATTCAGCGGGCAGGTCTGCATTCGATGCATGCGTTGATGTACCGTACCAGCGAGCTTGGTGGTAGACTAGAGGTGTTCAATAATGCGTCAAGTGGTGTCGCCGTACGGCTGGTATTGCCACTTTTGGCGCAGGATATCGTCTAATGCGCGAATCATCGAAGTTTTATCTGACGCGTCTGCCGCTCTACATTGCTATTGTCTTGCTGGTGTATGGCATGGCTCAGCCCCCCGAGCAAGAAGCAACGTGGTTGTTGTGTCTCTGGTTGGCGGCAGTGCCGATTAGTGTGTTTGCATTGCAGCGGATACCCTTGGTGTTGCGCGTCAATGACACCCAACGCTCCTTGCAATCGTTGACCATCGTGTTGGCGGTTGGTTTTGGCATGTTGTCATTGCAAGTGCTCCGTCATCAAGTGATATGGTCGAAGTATATTGCTGATGCGGTGATTGTGAACGAAGCCACTGGGGAGACTTCGAGCAATGTGCGGCATTTGTTTGCGTCGGTGCGCGTCAATCGTGGTGCCATCCTTGATCGCGAGGGTCAAGCAATCGTAGAAACGGTGGTTGGCAGTGACGGTCGTACCTCGCGCACCTACCCCGTCGATCAACCGGCCGCCTTTGCACCGGTAGTAGGGGTGGTGAATCCGCGCTACGGTGCGTCGGGCATCGAAGCCAGTTATGCGGATTATCTCACCGGCAACCGCAACGCGTTTGGCCAGTTTTTTCGCATGTTTAATGCGGATGCGGGCCGTGGTGACACGGTTCAGCTGACGATACATCGTGCGCTCCAACAGCGGTTGTATCAACTCATGGGGGATCGGGTGGGCGCCATTGTGGTGCTTGATCCCACCACGGGCGCCGTGTTGGCATTGGTGAGCACACCGAGCTACGACCCGTATTTGTTGACCGTAGATGTGAACGCAGATCGCCAGACCGATCAAGAGCGGATGGACGCGAATTGGCAACGTCTCATCGATCCAGCGGCGCAACAACCCCTGCTCAATCGCGCCATCCAAGGCCGCTACCCGCCTGGATCCACCTTTAAGTTGGTTACTGCGGTGGCAGCGCTCGATGCGGCCGGGATTGCGGAGCCCGATTCGATTACGTGCCCCGAGACATTTGAGAGTGAAGTAGGCGCGCCCCCAGTGGTTAACGCAGTACCACGTCTCTCTGAGCGCACCGGTAATCCCGCTAGTTTTCGCAGTGTGATTGCGTTTTCGTGCAATACAGCGTTTGCGCAGTACGCTTTGCGCCTTGGTCCATCTCGCTTGGTGGCATCGGCCGAAAAAATGGGCTTTGTGACGCCAGAACGCCCCGATGAAGCCACGTTGATGCGCGATTTGGCCATGAGCCCAAGTCTGCTCTATGTCGACGAGGGGTTCTTGGACCGTCCAGCGGGCCTCGCTGATACGGGCTTTGGGCAGGGGCAGTTGCTGGTGACTCCGATGCAAATGGCCATGGTGGGAGCCGTGATTGCCAACGATGGGGTGCTCGTTGAGCCCTATTTGGTCGAGAAAGTCATGCGCCCGAGTGGTGCCGAGATCTATCAACATCAAGCCAATCCGGTGCGGCGAGCAATGCCGTCCGTGAATGCGCGGCGTATGCGTGAAGCCATGCAGTATGCCGTCAAAGAAGGGTTCGGCAAGGCGGCGAATGCTGTCCCTGGGGTGAACGTGGGGGGCAAGTCGGGGACGGCCGAGTACGGCAGTGACGCCACCCATGCCTGGTTTGTGGCGATTGCACCGGTAGAAACTCCCCGTTTTGCGGTGGCGGTCATTGTTGAAGCCGGCGGCGAAGGCTCGTCGGTGGGGGCACAACTCGCTGGTGAAACGATGCTGGCGACCTTTGAAATTCTCGGTGGATTACCGGAATAAAGCGCAGGAGGGCGTGATCATGCAGGTACGGCAAGCGAGTGTATCGCGGAAGACCGGCGAAACCGAAATTCAACTCACATTCACCGTCGATGGTTCGGGGCAGTGCCAAGCCGCAACCGGCATCGGCTTCTTAGACCACATGCTGACGCTGATGGCCAAACACGGCCAATTTGATTTGCAGGTCGTAGCGAACGGTGACACACACGTGGATGATCATCATACTGCCGAAGACGTGTGCATTTGTTTGGGGCAGGCCCTTGATCGAGCCCTCGGTGATCGTCGTGGTATTGTGCGCACCGCACACAGCTTTGTGCCCATGGATGAAGCGTTGGGCTTCGTGGCGGTTGATTTGGGCGGGCGACCGTACTCGGTCTTTGATGCGCAATTTGTGACACCGCGTGTTGGTACGCTAGGCACGGATCTGCTGTTTCATCTCTTTGAAAGCATCGCCATTCACGGGCGCCTCAACATCCATGCCAAGGTCGAATACGGGCGCAACGATCATCACAAGGTCGAAGCGTTGTTTAAAGCGCTAGGGCGCGCGCTCGATGCTGCGACGCGCATTGATGCTCGTCTTGGTGACGCGATTCCGAGCACCAAAGGGGTATTGTAAAAATACTCCCCCGCCACACCATCATCCCCCGGTATGCGTCCGTGCATACCGGGGGATCACTGTACGCAATCACGATGAGGCGTTGGTGGGAGTACGCATCAACAGTACGGTGCCCATGCACACCACGACGGTGATGATGGCGGCGCTGAGACATTCGCTCAGCGACCAATACAACACACTGGTCTGCGCAATCACCACGAAGTAGAGGGCGGTCAATGTTAGCCCAATGCTCGCAGCCCGGGTGAGTTGTCTGACCACGAGCGTGCGTTGCTGCACGAGCATATCAAGGCCTTCGCTGAGGATGCCAGCACCGAGTGCGACCCAGCCGAAACGGTATTCGTCGCCCATGAGCGCAATCAGGAGCGCATTCATGACTAGTACGAAGGTGAAGACACCTCGCCGGAAGTTGCGTTGGAGCATCCACAACCCAACCACACAAGCAAAGAGGCTATGCAGGACGATACCTAACAGGCCAAAGACCACATTGCCTTGGCCTAGGCTGCCACGCTCTGGCCAAACGATGCCGTAGGGGTGGTTGAACTGCAGGATGAACGTTACGACGCTCCATGCTGCCAACAGCGACAGCGCCACGGGGATTTGGGTCGACCACCGATCAAGTCGGACGTCGCTCCCGGCTACGGCCAAACTCATAAAAAACATGCTGCCGGCGAGGAGCAGGTGCGGTGGGCTGAGCAATGGCTCGATGCCCGTCTCAAACCCAAACGTGGTATGCCACCACAAGTCAGCGACCCCACCGAAGGCAAACAGCGGGGCTGCGAGAATGGCGTTTCGGTAGGCGGCAGGAAGCTCAATTTGCCATGTTTCGCCGCGGAGGACGCTCATGAGTACCACCATGGCGAGCATGCTCGCGATCGCCACATAGCCGCTATAAAACACCGCATGCCATGGCGTAAAAAACGTATTGTCGACTTTGCCGTGATTGTGCGCCCAGCCGTCCAAGTAGAGACCGCCGAGGAACCACAGAATACACGGGATGAGGACCCAGTTGGTGAGCGCCCGGTGACCAAAAAATGCGGCGACGCGGCGGATGCTCGCTGGCGCTTCGCTCGGTTGTGCAATCATGCGGTGGTGCCTTTCTCTGGTAGTACGTGAGTCGTTGCGGCCAAGGTGATCAGTGCGTAGCCAATGCCGAGTGCAAAAACCACCACTCCGCCCCATACGGTGAGATTCCATGCGAGTAAACTGGTGTAGCGCAACGTGAAGAAATACCCGAGGCAAAACAAGGCTGGCCACACCGCAATGACCATGCGGTGTGTGTGAGGCCAGCGGGAGACGACGATGTCGGCGAGTACGGTGCTCATGAAAAAGGCCGCACACAGGTACCACTCGCCACGAAGTAGTGCTTGTGCGAGGGCGACACAGCCAGACAGCAACGCAAATGACCAGGTGGATGAGTGCTGTTGTCGGAGCCATACATGCACACTCCCCCAACACACAGCAAAGAAGAGCAACCCGCTGACACCTTGTCCGACCAATGTGTCACCGCCGCCGTACGTGTCCGCATACACGGCAGTAAGCGGGGAATAGCCGACAAAGAGGGTGGATATCAGCACAAAAGGCAATGTGCGTAAGAGCAACGCGAAAGAGGGGCGCACTGAGTCGCTGACAGGTGGTGCGTTTCGCCAAACCCACCAGCTGATGACTCCCACCCATAGCACGTTGGGTGGGCTGAGCAGGTAGGCGGATGGCGAAACGAATGCGCCGAGGAATTGCCATGCGCCGCTCAGCGCCGCAACTCCGATGGTGCTCCCGATGAGCCACCCTGAACGGGGCGCACGCATACACGCACCGAGCATGAGTCCGAGACTTGTCCAATGCCAAAGGGTGGCAGAACCGACCCCAGTGGTGCCCTGAACGTTGCTCGCCATGTCGATGAACGTGGTGAGTGCTACGGCGAACATGAGGCTGATTTGGAGGCGGGTGGCGGCTGGTAATCGCTGCATAACGTCAACTTCGGCTACGAGGATATGCTCCATCATAGCATAGCCGTGCAAAAATTATGGAGTCGAAAGCCATTGGGCGTTGCTCAATTTCATGAGTGTATGCTACACTATAGGCGCTCCATCCATTTTGCAGACTAATGTTGTCCCTACCGCGGTAGTCGTGCAGATGGGATCCGCTGAGAGGTGATGCTCGCAGCGGCGCTGACGGCAATGGGGCCGGATCCGCGCTTGTGATCACAGAGGAAATCATGAACAAACTGACGTTGTTTGAGCAATCCGCAGTCTGGGCAGTGCTGGGTATGTCGATCTTGGGGATCGTCTACGCCTTCTACTTGCGTGCCCAAATTCTGTCGCAAGACAAAGGGACTGCACGGATGCAGGAGGTCTGGGGTTTCATCAAAGCAGGCGCAAATGCGTACTTGAGTCGCCAATTTCGCACCATCGGGATTCTGATTGTGGTGTTGACGTTCGTGCTGGGTGCAAGTGTGCTCATCATCCCGCCAACCCGTGAAGCAGTTGAGCGCTTTGGGAGCGAGGATGCCGCGTTGCTGTGGGTCGCTGTTGGTCGTGCGGTCGCCTTCTTGATGGGTTCGTTGTTTTCGTATGCGGTCGGCTTCGTAGGGATGAATGTCGCCGTCGAGGGCAATGTGCGTGTGGCAGCGGCTGCTCGTCAGGGCTATAACCCGGCACTACAAGTCGCCTACCGCTCGGGGACGGTGACCGGCATGTTGACCGTGGGTCTCGGTCTGCTCGGTGGCACGCTCATCTTCATGGTCTTCGACATTAGTGCGCCGGATGCGCTCCTCGGGTTCGGCTTTGGCGGCTCGTTGATTGCGCTCTTCATGCGTGTCGGTGGTGGCATCTACACCAAGGCCGCTGACGTCGGCGCCGACCTCGTGGGGAAAGTGGAAGCTGGCATCCCCGAAGACGATCCGCGCAATGCGGCCGTCATCGCAGACCTCGTCGGCGACAACGTGGGCGACTGCGCTGGTATGGCGGCCGATGTCTTCGAAAGTTTCGAAGTGACCATCGTGTCGGCCCTCATCTTGGGGTTGGTGCTTGGTGATGCCGTGCTCGGGACCATGAACGATGGTCTGTACGACATGCGCTTCGTCATCTTCCCGCTGATTCTCCGCGGTATTGGCGTGATTGCCTCGCTCATCGGCAACACGGTCGTCAAAACCGACGAGCAAAAACGCGACGCCATGGGCGCCATGAACAAAGGGTTCTACTTGGCTGCTGTGGTGTCTGTCATCGGTTTTGCGGTGGTCACCCAGTACTACATGATTGACCCCGATACGCAGGCCGTGGACTGGAAGCCCTTCATGGCCACGGTGGTCGGCGTTTTGTTGGCGATTGCGCTGGACAAATTGACCGAGTACTACACCTCGACCAGCCATACGCCGGTCAAAGAAGTCAGCCAAGCCTCGCAGACGGGATCCGCCACCAATATTTTGTCGGGTACCGCCTTGGGCATGGAGTCAAGCACGTGGTCGGCAGTCGTCATCGGCATCGCTGTGATGATGTCGGTGGTGATTTATGCGGCCGAGCCAGAGGCGACGAAGTTCACCGCTATTTTGTACGGGGTGTCGTTGACGGGGATCGGCATGTTGACCCTCACCGGCAATACGATTTCCATGGACTCCTTTGGTCCCATCTCCGATAACGCCAACGGTATCGGCGAAATGGCCAATCTCGACAAAAACGCCCGCAACGTGATGGACGATCTCGACGCAGTCGGCAATACCACCAAAGCGGTCACCAAGGGCATTGCCATCGGTTCTGCCGTGATTGCTGCGGTCGCGCTCTTCGGCTCGTTTTTGACCGATGTAGGCAAAGTGCAGACCCAAATCGGTGTGGCAGTGCTTGATGGTATCAACGTGGCTGCGCCGGACGTCTTTATTGGTCTGCTCATCGGTGGCGCTGTGCCGTTCCTCTTCTCGTCGTTGACCATTCGTGCAGTATCACGGGCAGCCGCAGAAATCGTCAATGAAGTGCGCCGACAGTTCAAAATTCCCGGCGTCATGGAAGGCACCGTGTTGCCCGATTATGCACGCGCGGTGAGCATCTCGACTGCGGCCGCCCAAAACGAGCTCCTTGGCTTGGGGATTTTGGCGGTAGTAGTGCCGATGATTGTTGGCTTCATGCTTGGTGTAGAAGCACTCGGTGGCTTCTTGGCCGGTGTCATCGTGTCTGGGCAGTTGATGGCAGTCTATCAGTCTAACGCTGGTGGTGCCTGGGACAACGCCAAGAAGTACATCGAAGAGGGGAATTTCGGTGGCAAGCACTCCGAGCCCCACAAAGCGGCCGTGGTTGGTGACACGGTTGGCGACCCACTCAAAGACACCGCTGGACCGGCTCTGAATCCGATGATCAAAGTGATGAACTTGGTGTCGCTGATTATTGCGCCGATTATTGTGACTGCCCGGCCTGAAGGTGAGCCGTTCAGCATCTCGGTTATCATCTTGATGGGGTTGTCGTTTGTTGGCTTGGTGTGGGCCATTTGGCGCTCCAAGAAACCCACCAACTTTGTCTAAGCGGATTAACACTGCCCCCTGTTCTGCGCCACGGCGCAGAACAGGGGGGTTTTTGTGGGGTTGACACAAAGATTCCCCCCAGCAAGCCGCGCCTCTTGCTGGGGAGAAATCAAAGCAAAACAAAAGAAAGAATGTTACTGAATGCGTTCCGCTCTAAGCCCGGGCACCACGCCGCTGACTCTGGTAGCAATCATCACAAAACACGGGCTTGTTGCCACGTGGCAAAAAAGGCACCGTTGCTTCTTTACCGCAACCATCACAAGTTACCGTGTGTTGTTCACGGTAGCCGCCGCCGTTGCCCTGTGAGCGGTAGCCGCCGCCACTGTCGCCGCGGTTGTTCATCCGCGACTTGTGTGACTGCCGGCACGGCATACAACGGGTCGGCTCGTTGGTGAAGCCCTTCTGGGCATAGAACTCTTGCTCGCCTGCGGTGAAAACGAATTCTTGACCGCAATCGCGACAGGCCAGTGTCTTGTCAGCGTAGCTCATCGCTAGCTCTCCTCTAGTCTCGGTGGGTAAGTGCCACGGGAAATCTGGTGTGCGCGGACCAGGAGCGGAGTGTTCATACGTATTCTGATGTTTTGTTTGGGAAACTCACTCAGAGGGTTAGTCTACTCACATCTCTTGACAAGTGTATCATAGCTTTACAAGCATTGCAACATTGTTTCGTTTATCACAAGTTGATACTGCGTTGACATACTCAATCAATTCATAATTTTATTTACGTTTTGTCTTTAGTAAATATATCTTTACTGCAACTACAGCCAGAATGGGCACATCGTGATGTCGTAGCACGACAATGTCCGGTTCTGTTGGTTTACACGACCCCATCTTCATGATGAACAACCAGCAGAATGCCGTGTTTGATGGAAATAGTCGGTGTGGTGTGTGTAATCACATTGCTGACGCCGCGTGAATGCTCGAAGCGCAAGGTCGCATCGTGCAGGGGATACGCAAGCCCGGTGGTGGTAATGCCAGTGACCGTCGGCGTCAAGGGCAAAAGCGACAAGACATCGCCGATGTCGCCGGGGAGATCGAGCGTATCACGGACAATACACAGTGTTTGTTGGTCAGCAAAGATGCGCACGTTGCGTGTCGCGAGGAGAGGCAGGGTGAGCATCGCAATCGTGGCAAAGGTATGATCCCAGCGGCCACCGAGCACACAAAACAAGTCGATGTCAGTGGCGCCGGCCGCCACTGCGGCGAGCAAGGCAAGCTCAAGATCAGTTTCGTCTTTGTCACGGGCATAGCGCCTGATTTCGACGTGTTGCCGGGCAAGTTGCTCTACGAGTGCAGGGGTCAGTGAATCAAGGTCGCCAATCAGAAGATGGGGAGTAATATGCGCCGTGGCGAGCGTGTGGGCGCCGCCATCGGCCGCAATGATGTAATCGGCGTGGCTTGCCTGCTGTGCCAAGCGACGATCGGGTGCAACGGGAGCATTCGCAACAATTAAAACGCGCACGATTTCCTCATCTCAGCAACAGAGTATTGCCTCATTATAGAGGAAATATTGCCACATCCACCGCATCTTGTGGTGTTTTTTTGGGTATGATGTAGGTACTACGCCGTATGTGGATCAGAAAGTCAATCGTCTATGCAGGTACAACCAGGGATGTGGGAAGAACGTTGGCATCCGTTGCGTGAAGAATGGGTCATCGTGGCCGCACATCGGCAGAGTCGGCCGTGGATTGGTCAGACGGTACAAGCGAAGTTGCCAGATATTCCCGCCTATGACGCCACGTGTTATTTGTGCCCGGGGAATCAGCGGGTGAGTGGTGCGGTCAATCCCGTGTACAGCGGGATTTATGTGTTCGACAATGACCATCCTTGTGTGGGTGAGTTGGCGCCCGACCCGATTGTAGTGGCGCCACCCTATCAATCACGGCGTGCCAATGGCATTGCACGGGTGGTGTGTTTTAGCCCGCAACATCATCTGACCATTGCGGAAATGACGGCCACACAAGTAGCGCATGTCGTGCAAACATGGCAAGCCCAGACCTACGATCTCGGTCAACGCCCCGAGGTGAAGCACGTGTTGTGTTTCGAAAACAAAGGCGAAGTCGTCGGTGTCTCGAATCCGCATCCACACGGGCAAATTTACGCCACGAATTTCGTGTTCAAGAGCATCGAAACCGAATACGTGGCCGGACAACGCTATCAGCACGAGACGGGGCGGATTTTGATGCAGGACATTATCGCTGCTGAGCTTCTTGATGGGCGGCGTGTGCTCTACGAAGACGAGCACACGGTGGCGTTTGTGCCCTACTTTGCGCGGTATGCGTATGAGGTGTATGTGGTACCCAAACGTCCAGTTGCGCATTTCTATGCACTCAGCGATGCAGAAACGCTGTCATTGGCACAGGCACTACAAGCGGTGACCGTGCGTTTCGACAACATGTGGCGCATGCCCTTCCCGTACGTGATGGCGTTGCATCAAGGTCCAACGGACGGCAGTGCGATGCCTTTTTATCAGGCTTATATTGCGCTCCATCCGCCGTTGCGCCAGCCGCAGTTGCTCAAGTATCTCGCTGGTCCTGAGATTGGCGGGGGTAATTTCCTCAGTGACACGGCGCCGGAGCAGACGGCAGCTGCGTTGCGAGCGGTGTCCGCAACGGAGCACCATCGACAGGTCACAGGAGATGGCAAATGACACATGATTTGGCGTGGTTGGGTGACGAAATCCGGCGCATACACGTTGACATTCGTGATCACGTGGTGGCAGCGTGTGAGGCGTCAGCGCTTGAACAACTCGCAGCGGTGCATGGCGAAGAGGGTGGTGACACCATTTTCGCCATTGATCGGGTTTCGGAGCAGACGCTGATTGCGCAGTTTGAGCAACTAGCGCACCGGTGTGCCTTTCGACTCGTGGCCGAGGGGCTTGGTCAGAGTGGCGTGCGTGATTTCCCGGCGGGGGTGGCCGAATCTGCGCTCGAGTGGATGATCATTGTGGATCCAATTGACGGGACGCGTGGGTTAATGTATCAAAAGCGTGCGGCGTGGATTTTGACCGGTGTAGCGCCGTATCGTGGGGCGGCAACCCACCTCGGCGACATTGCATTCGCCGTCATGACCGAGATTCCCCTCGTAAAGCAACACTTGTGCGATGTGCTGTGGGCGGTGCGTGGTCAAGGCGTCACCGCAGAGCGGTACAATCGCGTGCAACATACCACCCAGCCGTTGTTGGTACGACCCTCGCAGGCGACCACCATTTTGCAGGGATTTGGCAATGTGGCGCGCTTTTTTCCCGGTGATCGTGCTCGTTTGGCGGCCGTTGACGACATGGTGGTGCAGACGTTGCTCGGGTATGCTCCGGCTGGCAAGGCGTTGTCGTTCGAAGACCAGTATATTTCGACCGGTGGGCAGTTGTACGAGCTGTTGATGGGGCACGACCGCTGGTTGGCCGACGTGCGTCCGTTGTTGTTGCCGCCGACCGAGCGGAACGGATCAACTCCGATGCTCTGTTGCCACCCCTACGACATGTGTACGGAATTGATTGCTCGCGAGGCGGGCATGGTGGTGTGTAAGGCCAACGGGCAGGCGCTCGATGCGCCACTCGACGTGCACAGCCCGGTGTCGTGGGTGGCGGTTGCCAACCCGGTGTTGGCGCACCAACTCATCCCCGCTTTGCAACAGGCCTTGGTTCATCATCACATGCAGTTGGAGGAGGTGCAGTAATGTGGCAAAGTGTTCCCCCGTTCCCCGCACACTTGGCACCCCGTATCAACGCACTGTTGCAACACTGCACGCACGAGCAGCCAGTGTGGCTGGCACGCGCACCAGGGCGACTCGATGTGATGGGCGGAATTGCTGATTATTCGGGATCGCTGGTGTTGCAACTCCCGCTCGACGTGGCCGCTCTGGTTGCGGTGCAACCGCGCACCGATGCCCAGGTAGTGGTCACGAGTTTGGCGGATGCCAGCCTGCTCGGGCAGGCCACGGTCACGTGCACCCTCGATGCGCTACGCGCCTGTCAGGGCGATTGGGAGCAGTTGCGGGCGATGTTGACCGCCACTGCTACGCCACATTGGGCCAGCTACATCATCGGCGTATTGCCGGTGGTGTGGCAACATGCTGGGTGTACTCCGCCGAGTGGGGTGACCATCGTCGTTGATTCGACCGTGCCGCTGGGCAAGGGAGTGAGCTCGTCAGCTGCCATTGAGGTCGCCACCATGCGTGCGTATGCGGCTGCCTTGGCACTGCCACTCGCGGGGCGAGAGTTGGCGTTTTGGAGTCAGTTTGTAGAAAACATGGTCGTTGGGGCTCCGTGTGGCATCATGGACCAAATGACATCGGCCTGTGGGGTCGCCAATCAGTTGATGGCGCTCCGGTGTCAACCGGCCGAGTTGCTCGGGCATGTGGCGATTCCCGCCGACATTGCGGTGTGGGGCATTGATTCTGGCGTCCGACATGCGGTGTCGGGTGCTGATTATGGCTCGGTGCGCATCGGCGCTTTCATGGGGTATCGTATCATCGCCGAGCAAGCCGGATTGCCCGTCTCGTACGCTCATGGCCGGGCTATCATCGACGACCAGCGGTGGCACGGATATCTCGCCAACGTGACTCCGTCGGAGTTTGCGCAAGAATTTGCCGACACGTTGCCGGCGCAACTCACCGGCCAGGCCTTCCTTGAGCGCTATCACGCCACCAGCGATGCCATAACCCGGGTTGATCCACACCGCACCTACGCCGTCTGGCAACCCACGCTCCACCCCATCATGGAGCACCAGCGCGTGCGTTTGTTTGCGCAACTCATTGCACAACCGCGTATTAACACGGAGACGGCGACGTTGCTGGGTGAGCTCATGTATCAATCGCATGCGAGTTATTCGGCCTGCGGACTAGGCTCCACGGCCACCGATGCAATCGTGCAGGCGGTGCGGCACTACGGGCCTGCGCACGGCTTGTACGGCGCCAAAATCACCGGTGGCGGGAGCGGTGGCACCGTCGCCGTCCTCGGTCGCCCAGAGGCCGCAGATCTCGTGGCACGCATTGCTGCCGAGTACGGCTCTGGATTGCTCTTTAGTGGCTCGTCCGATGGAGCTGCGGCGAGTCCGGTCTGGCAAATCCACGGCTAGTTGGCAGTGGGTGGGTGTGTTGCGGTGCTGAAACAATCACAGAAAGTGCAGGTTTGGCATGTGGCAGTTGCTACGTCAACGACCATGGCGGAGTATCGGGGTGGGTTTCATCATAGTCGCACTTGTGGCGGCCATCGTTTGGCGTGATGAACTCGTCTACAACGTGCGTCTCATCAACGCGGCTCGTTTGGGCTCGCAGTACTACGATACGTACCCCTATATCACCAAAAACGTCGCCTATGGGGCGGCGCCACATCAGCTCCTCGACGTGTATGCCCCCGATACCCCTGGTGACTACCCGGTAATTATTTATGTGCATGGCGGCGGCTGGAACAGTGGCAACAAGGAATTGTATGCGCTCGTCGCACAAAAACTGGTGCCACGTGGCATGGTTGTGGTGGTGCCCAAGTATGCGCTGTACCCAGATGCCACCTATGCGCAGATGGTAAGCGATGTAGCGGCCGTGGTTGCGTGGAGTCACCAGCATATCGCGGAATACGGCGGCAATCCGCAGCGGATAGTGCTGGGAGGACAATCGGCGGGCGCACACCTGAGTGCCATGGCCCTGCTGGACGCGGACGTGTTTGCCACGGCAGGCGTTGACCCGGCGGTAGTCTGTGGCTATTACGGCATCAGTGGTGTCTACGACATTACCGCTCAATATGCGTACGAGCAATCGTTTGGACGCAGTGCGCCAGTGATGACTGCAGTCATGGGCGGGCCAACAGCCTTTGCGGCAACTTCGCCCATGCAGGCGATTCGCCCCGGCTTGCCGCCCATGTTGTTGGTACACGGTGATGCCGACGAAACCGTGCCGGTGCAGATGACGGTTGATTTCGCCACTGCACTAAGTCGGGCTGGAGTTGATGTTACGCAAATTATCTATCCGGAACGCGGACATTCCGAATTGTTGTTTTATACCATCATGCAAGATCCGGGCCAGATGATCCTCGACATGGCGGAATTTGTCGATCGTGTGTGCCCTGCGACCTCCTAAGCAGGGGGTGGCGGTGCATGCCGGCGGATGATTTGGCCGAGCTGGCTGAGGTCGTTGGCGCGTAGCAACGCTCCCCATGTGGTGGTATGCACCGTAATGCGCCGCCAGTGTTGGCTGATGAGCTCGGGTATCAGTGGCACCACTTCACGACAGTGGACGATGGCATAGGCGTGTTGTGCACGCGGGTGATGCGCTTGTGTGGGGAGATACTGCTGGCGGCTCATCAGCGTAATCTGGGTGATCAGCCCCCAATACGCGATGCGATGGGGCGTGGCGTGCCATCCCGGCAGGTACCACGCCATCAGGCTACACCCCGCAATGCGGGGGAGTTGATGCACGGGGAGATGGTAGGTGTGGTCGGTGAGCAGGCGTTGGGCGTCGCTGGAGCGCTTGAGGATGGCTACAGCGGTGGCGGTGTCGTCGGGAATGTCAACGATCATGAGCGCTCCTCCGCATCGATACTGCATCAAGGTGTGGGACGAGGTCTGGTGCCTGCCGGTGCAGGCGCTGAATGAGGTGTTGACACGCCACAAAGCTTTGCCCGGCCTCGACCTCGATGTCGAAACGACTCCCGGCGTGTGCGACGAGTTGGCGCAAGAACGTAATCACGTGGGCCTCGTCGAGGCGATCTGCATGGGCGCCGCTACTGTGCGTCAGATGGTGTGTGGCCTGACTACTGACGTGGATGAGCGGTGGCCGCCCGCCCCAGCTGGCGTGGCAACGTGCGGCCGCTTGAGCGGCGTCATACGGCCACGGACACTGTTGCTCGTAGTGTAGCAAATCAAACACGACGCCGAGTTGCTGGTGTTGTGCAAACGCGATCAACTCGGTGAGGTGTTGATGGGTGTGCTCAACGGCAAGACAGGCACGGATGGCGCTGGGCAACTCAGCGCAGAGCGCACTCGTCGTGGCATCCAAACTGGGCAGATGGCAGATGATGACCCCAGCCGTTGGGTCGAGAATCTCGAGAATGCGTTGCCAGATGGCGAAAAGTGGGCGTAATTGCTCCAGCGAAGCCAACGGTGCATGCACCACGCAGCGTAATTGGCGCTCTTGAATCAACGGGGCGATGGTGCTCAGCGCGGGGATGATGCTGGGGTGCAACGCCGTATGCGGCAGGCGTACCACCCCGTGCCCGTGTACGAGCGCCTGTAGACAACAGGTCTGGATGGTCAGGGCTGGGGTGGCGCGTGTGGTATGGGGGATGCTACTACTGCCGATCCGCATGCGGGCACCTCGTAGGATACGTGTTGCCTTCGATTATAGCGGATTATTGGTGAAAAGTAAAACAAATGTTCTAGTATTTACTCGTCCCACAACGTTTGTTGTTGGCTCCGTTGTGGTGGCCCCCACGCCACGGTGCCGTTCCGAGGCAAAGCGGTGAGTGAGCGCACCGCATCGCTACAACGGTGCATGTGCAACACGGTTTGCACACTTCGCATGGCGAGCTGTGGTGTATTTGCTTCATGAGAAAGGTGTGCGAGCCAGATATCACGTGGCGCACGGTCACGGAGCACGTATGCCAAAAACTCACCCGCCTGAATGTTGTCGAGATGTCCGATGGGACTAGCGATGCGCAATTTGAGAGCCTGGTCGTAGCGACTTGCAGAGAGGCGTTCACGTTCGTGGTTGGCCTCAATGACCACGAGTTGGCTGTGCGCGCAAGCAGCCACGAGGGAATCGTCCCAACTGCCAAGGTCTGTGGCAACGGTAATGGCAACGTCGGCGTGCCGGACGTTGACGGCAATGGGCTCCGCTGCATCGTGTTTGACCGATACCGCCGAAATCTGCAGACCAGCAACCGCATACGTTTGGTGCTGGGCGATGACCACCGTGGCAATCGTTGTTGGCACGTTCAGGGCTGCAAGTGTGCCCGCACTGCCAAGCAACGGCAGGTGGTACTTTTTTGCCAGCGGCAACACGCTGGTGGTGTGATCACCGTGCTCGTGCGTCACCACAATGCCACAGAGCATGTCCGGTGTAATGCCGACCTGAGCGAGTTGATGGAGCAACGTGCGTTGCGGAATGCCTGCGTCGATGAGTATGCACCCCTGCGTGCCCTGAACAACCATCGCGTTGCCACTGCTCCCCGACGCTAATGCGTAGACCTGCATGTTTACCTCAGGGTGCGATTGAGCGCCTGGTCAAGGTCGGTACGGATGTCGTCTTGGGCCTCAATGCCGACCGACATGCGGATGAGTCCGTCGCTGATGCCGCGCAACGCACGTTCTTGGGGCGACAGACCGCGATGAGAAGCAAGTGCGGGAATCGAGATGAGGGTGTAAATATCGCCGAGTGTGCTGGCCATGAGTACGAGTTCAAGTGCATCGACGAACGTTTCGATGCGCTCAGGGTGGTGGAGCTCAAAGCTGAGCATGGCGCCATATGCGGGGAGTGTGCGCAGTGCTAGCGCATGATCGGGGTGACTGGGGAGTCCCGGATAAATCACTCGTGCAACTGCGGGGTGTTGCTCAAGCCAAGTCGCCACGGCCAAGCTGTTGGCACATTGGCGCTCCACGCGCAACGGCATCGTTTTCATGCCACGGAGAATTTGCAGGGCCTCAAATGGTCCAAGCACCATGCCCAGTGTGGCATTGATATGCCGGAGGGCGGCCATACTGGCTTGTTCGCGTACGGCTACGACGCCACCGGTGGCATCGCCATGCCCACTAAAGTACTTGGTGGCACTATGAGCCACGAAATCAGCGCCGAGGAGCAATGGGCGTTGCAGGACCGGGGTGGCAATCGTGTTGTCGACAACCAGTTTGGCGCTGTGACGGTGGCTCAGCTCTGCGATGGCCGCCACATCAATCACCCGAAAGATGGGATTGGAGAGTTGCTCAGCGTACACGATACCAGGTCGATATTGGGCGAAACACTGCGCGACTTCGCTGAGATTGGTCATATCGCAGGTGATGATGGTAATGCCGTACGGCGCAAAAAAATCACGTAGGAGCACGGTAGAAGCACCGTACATGTCGCGCGGAGCAAGAATGTGTGTCGTCGGCGCTGGCAGGGTCATGTTGGCAGCAAGCAGTGCAGCATAAATGGCCGCCATGCCAGATGCGGTGGTGAGTGCTCCGTAGGCAGATTCTGCGGCACAGGTAGCGACTTCGAGCGCTACATTGGTCGGATTGCCGTTGCGCCCATAGGCATAGCCAACACCGCCAAGAGCCGCATTGAAATCGGCAAGGGTGTCGTGGAAATACGTCGTTGAGGTGTAGAGCGGGGTGGTGGTGGCGTGACCGGGCTCTGCGATGAGGCGTTCGCCAGCATGAACCATTTGGGTGACATAATTCCAGTTTGTTTGAAAACGCGGTGGCATGTGTGTACTCCCCTACGGCGGACGCCAAAGTATACCATACCTTGGTTCCATGCAAAAATCACCGGTATAATACAATCCAGTGCAATGAGCGTGTTATGGGGAAGAGGCAAATGGTGTTGAAGCAACGACGTCA